>ERZ779866.412-NODE-412-length-47453-cov-11.892865_pt1 | contig 47453 bp, 71 predicted proteins | sample MGYA00511248_ERZ779866 | MGnify/ENA primary metagenome ERZ779866 (study PRJEB29588, sample SAMEA2155758) | human gut metagenome | biome: human gut; feature: human-associated habitat; material: faeces | place: Denmark | collected 2008/2010 ... | reverse complement strand
AAGCCTATTGGCGGGAGTGCGACCGCAAAGAGGCGGAGCGCAAGGCCGCAGAGGAGGAGGAAAAGCGCAGAAAGGCCATGCAGCAGCGTATTGAGCGGCTGCTCGGCAGGAGCGGCATCAAAAAGAGGTTCCAGCAGCGAACTTTTGCCAACTTCCGCTGCGACACGCCGGGCCGCCGGAAAAACTACGAGATTGCCAAGGAGTACGCGGACAACTTCGGCTACCATCGGGCCAAGGGCGACGGCCTCTACATAGAGGGGACGAACGGCACGGGCAAGACGCACCTCGCGGCGGCGATTGCGCTGCAGCTCATTGGAGAGGGCATCCCGGTAATCTGCAAGACCTCAAGTGACCTGCTTATGGACATCAAGAAGTCCTTTGACAGCGAGGGGGCGCGGGAGCACGAGGTGCTGTCCATCTACAAGCGGGTAGACCTGCTGATAATTGACGACCTCGGCAAGGAACAGTGCAGCGATTGGAGCATGAGCACCCTCTACTCCATCCTCAACGACCGATACGAGGACATGAAGCCGACCATTGTGACGACCAACTATAACGCGGACGCGCTGGCGAACGCGCTGACCCCGCGAGGTTTTGATAACACAAAGATTGTGGCAATCATCAGCCGCCTGCGGGAGACCAGCACGGTAATGACGATGGCGTGGGCGGACATCCGAGGCAGAGAGGAGACGCAGCCATGATTTCAGAGAAAGATCGAAAGAACCGCGAGGAGCTTTTCAAACTCATGCAGGAGAACCCGGAGCTGCCCGTCGTGCCGATGGTTGATGGAGAAATTCCCGGAGACGACTGCGGTTACTGGCTTGGTAGTTGGGGGCAAGCGCAAGTGGATGAATACCTCGAGGCGGGAGACCACTTCCTGTTTAAGAGTGACGACGATGTGTTTGACGCACTTGAGCGTTATATGACCTGCGAGGAGTTTGACGCACTTCCCAACAACGAGAGCGAATGCAGGCCGTACTATGAAAAGCTCCCTTGGAAGAAAGCTATTGTCGTATATATCGTATTACCCGACTGAGGAGGGACAGACATGAGCGAGCAGCAGGATAACGAGGTATTCCAAATCCCGGCCAGACGGTGCAAGCGATGCGGCGGCCTACTCACAAGCGCACAGGCCATAAGGGACGGATACGGGAGCTGCTGCCTGCGGAAGATACGGCAGGAGGCACGCGCCAAGGAGGAGGCCAAAAACCAGTGCAGCCTATTCGAGATGGAGGACACAGAGCCATGAACGAGAAATACAGGGATATTTGCGAGGAGCTGGGGTGGTACTGGCTCAACGGTGGAGATGGATATATCGAGCTGGAAAAACACTCCCCTGCCGGAGAGGACTTTTCTTTTACCGTTAGCGAGGAGAACTTCGTTGAGAACGTCAAGGAGTACGCGGCCCACTTCGACCAAGAGGAGCATATTGAGATGTGGGTGGAGGCGAGGCGCAACAAGGTCGCAGGAGTTCCCTCCATCAAGGAACTGGTAAAGGACGCGGAGGACATTGACGCAATGCTCAAGGAGCTTGCGGAGGCCCTTTTTGCGGCGGAATTGGAGGCGGAGAGCGCGTGAGGTACGAGAGACTTTCAGAGGCAGAGAAAGCCCGCCACCCATCCATCCACCATACCGGAAGCGTCCGGGGAATGAAAAAGCAAGGCTTTTGGGGCAAGTATGACGTGTGTGTGCGGTGCGGCCAGTACATATACAACCTTTCGATGGTGATTGGCTGGCCGTGGCGATATTGAGGGAAAGAGGCGGTGCTGGTACGAAAGGAAGTGTGAAGCGGGGCGACATCTATTTCGTCGTAGGAGGCGCAGCCATAGGCAGCGAGCAGTCGGCAAACCGCCCGGCGGTTGTCGTGAGCAACGACATCGGGAACAGATTTGCGCCCATCGTCGAGGTCGTCTACCTGACGACCCGGAAAAAGGTCGGCCTGCCTACGCACGTTTTCATCGGCTCGGCACCGAAACCGTCCGTTGCCCTTTGCGAGCAGATCGTGACAGTGAGCAAGAGCAGGCTCCAACGGCGCATTGGCCGCGTCACGCAGCAGGAAATAAACAACATAGACAAGGCACTCGGAAAGAGCCTTGGAATACATAGACAGGAGGGATACACTGTGCAGCTCACAATGAGAACGCCGTTTGGCGAGATGAATTTCGATATGCCGCCGGAGAGGGTATCAGACCTCATGCAGCGGGCCATCCAGTACGCTGCCGGGGAGGAAACGCAGGAACCCACCACCACGCCTCCCAGCGTGGCGCAGGAGCCGCCCAAGGCACCGGAGCCTATACGCAAGCCGCAGAGCCGCGTTGAGCGTATGTTCGGCAATTTCAGGGCCGTAGACGTTAATGCCACGCAGGAGGCGGTGCCGGACGACGGGAAAATCAATATTATGCCAGACCTCCCGGAGGAGCCGCAGCTCTACAATGGTTTTCTACTTGTTAAGTGTGAAAAGTGTGGAAAACTCCGGGGATTTTGCGCAAAGACACCGACCACCTACTCAAAATGCGAGTGCGGGCACAGGACGGAGCTGCACGACTTGAAGCCCGTGTTCCTGAAATGCAAGTGCGGCAGCGTTTTCAAGTACAAGACGAACGTCTCGGAGGAGGTTTTCGACTTCCCGTGCCTGAAATGCGGGAACCCGGTTGACCTGCAACTGAACAAGCGCGGGAATGCCTATGTCACCATCGGAGAATGAGGAGGAGAGACACATGGAGCTACGGAAGATTTGCGACGACCCCAACGACATGGCCGCATGGGAAATGGCCCATAACATGATGTTCGTCAAGGACAGAGAGGCATGGTACAGGGACTTCGAGCGGGAAATCCCGCTCCTTGACCTCGTGCGGGAGATTTACGAGAAGCACGCAGGAGAGGACGGCCTCACACAGGATATGGAGGAGCTTGACGGCGAAACACTCGACGAAATCCTCGCGGACAACCTACAGTACGGGACGGACGACTGGGACGGAGTTATCGCCCTGTTCTACCAAACGGCTTGGGGCGCGGCAGAGCTTCGGGAATGGCTGAAAGCCTACGAGACGCACGCCCTCCCGACCACCATGCGGCCGGAGGTGCTGCAACAGGCCATTGACACCTACGGCTCCCGGGCGCAGGAGGAAATGGCAATCGAGGAGATGTCAGAGCTGACAAAGGCCATCGTCAAGCGGCACAGGGCCAAGGATAAGCCCAGCTACGACCGGGCCATGAACAACATCGCGGAGGAGATGGCAGACGTTATCATCATGCTCACCCAGCTCCTCATGTTCTACGGGAACCGCAAGGACGTGCAGCGGGCCTTGGACGAGAAAGTGAAGCGGCTGGCCGGGCGGCTTGAGAGCGAGCGGGCAGAAATGACCGGCGCAGCGATGGACGTAGCGGCGGAGGTACTTCAATCCGCGACGTAAGGAGGGCGGCCCATGTATAAGAACGCAGAGGGTTATAGCGACCCCACACCCGGAGAGGCCATGAGCAATATCCGAAAGGAGCAGCGGCAGCAGGAGGCCGCAGAACGCCTCGCGGTAATCAGTAGGCTTATTCCAGTGATGAAGCAGACGGCGGAGCTGGCCGGATTCGAGGTTGTTGGGAGGATTACCCTCAAGGACAAGGAAACAGGAAAAGAGTACCGATAGGGGGTGAACGTCTTGGGTGAAGAAATCCACATAGGGAACGACCGGCTCCAATACATCGCCCGAATAAGCCACGGGAAAGACAGCCTTAAAATGCTGGACGTTATTTTCACCCGAGGCCTCAAGCTCGACAGGATTACGACCACAGACGTATGGGCGACCGACACCATACGCGGGGAACACCCAAAGATGGTCGAGTTCAAGGCGCGGGCAGATGAATACATCTGGCGAAAGTATCGGATTGAGGTAGAACACCTTTGCACCATGAGAGACGGGGAGAAAGTCACCTACGAAAAGCTGTTTTACCACGTACCCAAGCGTAAGGACGCGGGGGGGGGGGGGTATTGTCAGCAGATAACCCCGAAAATCGCGGGGGGGGGGCATCCTTGCAAGCGGCAAGGAACAATCCTCGGATTCCCGACGCTTTGGGGGCCGTGGTGCCAGTCAGACCTCAAGCGACGCGCAGCAGAGAGTCCAAGGTTTTCCTGCACAAATCGGGAGTTGGTGCAAGAAGCTCAAAATCGACTATTTACGGATTCCCAGTCAGCCTCCACAGAAAGGGGCAATGGTGTACCAAGCTCAAGACAAGATTTTTAGGAGGCCCCACCGCGAGGGGCGGTAAAAATATCGTGGAATACCTCGGCATAGCAGCGGACGAGCCAAAGCGTTTCGGGCAGCTCAACGAAAGGAAACGCGCCCCGCTCGTTGAGTTCGGAATAGAGGAGGGACTTTGCGGCCTCTACTGCCAGTACGAGGGAATACTCGCGCCCAGCTACGAAACGAGCTGCCGGGACGGGTGCTGGATGTGCCACAATCAGGGAGTAAACCAGCTTCGACAGCTCCGCAAGGACTACCCGGAGCTTTGGGCGCTACTCCTGAAATGGGATTTGGACAGTCCGGTAAACTTCAAACCGGACGGGCACACAGTACACGACTACGACAGGCGTTTCCAGTTGGAGGACGACCATTTCTTAACCCCCGGAGACACAAAATTCAGATGGAATATGCTGGACGGGGATTTACAAAAAAGCCTTTTTTAGGAGGAGACCATCATGGCAGACATCAAAATCAAGCGCACCAACACCGTAGGAGACTACACTGCAGAGACCGCCGTGGAGATCACGGGGGCCGACTACATCAACGAGGAGCTTGTAAAGGCCATCCTCGACAAGACCGGGCGGACGGAAACGCCGCTGATTGTGAACGCCCATCCGGGAACGACCGCGGAAGTTGGAAGCGAGAGAAGCACCGAGCAGGAGGAAAAGAGAGAGGCCCGCGATGTGCAACTCTGCCGTTTCCGCATGGTGGAGAGCGGGGACATCAGCCCGGACGACCTCAAAACCGCCGTCGAGGAGGGCAACGTGGACGAGGTTGTTTCGCCTTTCGACGAGATTGATATTCCTCTCGACACGGGCGGCACCGTTACCGTGGTTTGCGCCTACAGCAGCCCGAATACGGCCCGGTTTGTGTTCAAGGACTGCTGGGACGAGGCGGCCATGAACGACGAGGCCACCAACAAAGGCGGCTACTACAAGAGCAAGGGCCGGGCGCACGTCCTTGTTGATATTCTCCCCCACATCGCGCAGGAGTGGCGGGCCATCTTCAAGCCTCGCAAGATGGTGGAGGAAATCGACGGCGAGCGGATTGAGTACGCAGACCTGATGTGGCTGCTTTCCGCGACGGACGTGTTCGGCCCCTCGGAGGAGGGCTACTGGAAAGACATCGACGACGGCTTCCAGCTCCCCATCTTCAAGCGCGAGCGCGACCGCGTGAAAGAGTGCGGGAGCGAGGGGACGTACCCCTACTGGCTCCGCTCCGTCTATGCGACGGACGGCAACGGCTCCTGCATTGTGGACACGGGCGGCAGCGCGAACAACTCCTACGCCGCGTACTGGTCGCTTGGCTTCGCGCCGGGCTTTGACATCTAATCCAATATCACAAAAAACCTCCCCGGAGCGAAAGCTCCGGGGAGAGAGGAGATGCGGCCATGAAAATCGAGGAAATCATCGGCAGTTTACTCGATCAAATTGACGACCGGGAGAGCCTTATACCGTCGGACGACCCGGACAGTATTTTCAAGCACGATGCGGAGGCTCTGCGGGAGGCGGTTAAAATCCTACGGGCGGTCGAGAAAGAGGAAAAGCGGATTGAGGTCGTCGGAAAGGTTTGCGGCAACTGCGCCAAATGGGGGTGGGACGCTGCAACGAAAAACGGGGGCTTCTGCCCCTTACCCATCCGAAACAGGCCGGGGCGCAAGTACAAGACGCGCAGGACAAAGGCCTGCTTGCAGTTTGAGGAAAAGAAAGAGGAGGCGCAGGGGTGAAGAAGCTCGAATTATTCCAGTGTGAGGTATGCGGGACGCAGTTCAAGAGCAAAGAGGAATGCTCGAAGTGCGAAAAGGGCCACCAGAAAGAATTACACATCGTAAAGGCCCGCTACCTGCCCTACACGCAGGACGCGAGCGGGATGCCCGCCGCCATCACGCTTACCGGGCCAGACGGCAGGCACCACACATACAAGCGGTGAGGGGAACAGCCATGACGATTAAGGATTTCGAGGTCGGCCAGACCGTATTTGTCATGGGGGACTATCGCACCCAAAGAAACAAATTCCGCACAACGGAGGCGGAGGTCGTAAAGGTTGGCAGAAAATATGTCACTATAAACGGGAACTGGGGCATTCAGTTCAAGGAAACCGCCAGCAGCAGGCCGTATCTCATAGAACACTGCGAATACGGGACGCCTCGGCTTCTTTTCCCGTCCCGCGAGGCGGCGGACAGCTATATCGAACGCGAGGAACTGAAAACTTGGGTGAGGGAGGCAACGGGATGGGATAAAATTGACCGCTACCCCCTCGAAAAGCTGCGGGCCGTCAAGAAGATTTTAGAGGAGGCAACCGACCATGAGTAAAAAGAGAAAGTGCAGATATACCCCGGAGGAGCTGGCCCTCCACAAGGAGGCGGTACGGCTGCGGAACATGACAGACAAGCAGCTCGTCGAGGAGTTCCACCGGGCGGCAGACACGGAATTGGTAGTCAGCGTCCCCAGCGTGGCGCGGGATGGCACGGAGGCGGCTGGGCCTATCGGGGACACCTCTGCGGTAAAAATCCTCGTTGCGGCCCTTGCAGAGGGCAAGTGCAAGGGGATTAAAAGCGCGACCGCCTACAAGGTGGCGCAGCTCGCCACGGAAATGGGGCTGATGTGATGGACGCGGCGCGGTACAGAGCCGCAGCAGCGGGCAGACGCAGCCGGGCCGCCGGGGAGATATGGGAGGAGATGATTGAGGCCGCGTGCAGACACTACCGCCTGACCGGGGCGGCGGAGATCACCAAGACCCCGGAGCCGATGAAGCCGCTGGGCCGCCCGAACAGCCGGGGGCAGTTCCTTTCCTGCTACACCAAACAGGCCCAGCCGGACTACAAAGGAACGCTCAAGGGCGGGCGCGCCATCGTGTTCGAGGCAAAGCACACGGACGGCGACCGGCTACAGCAGAGCGTCGTGAGTGAGGAGCAGGAGAAGCAACTCAACCGCCACGCAGCCCTCGGCGCGGAGTGCTTCGTGCTGGTATCGTTCGGCTTTCAGCAGTTTTTCCGAATACCGTGGGAGACGTTTCGGGACATGAAAGCGCGGTACGGCAGGAAGTACATAAAGCCGGAGGACGTGCAGGAGTACAAGGTCAGGTACATAGGCGGCGTACTGCAATTCCTTTGAGGGGAGGCAGAGGTGTGGAGTACCTGATTGCGGCAGGGGTTAGCCTGCTGATTGCGGCAGCCATAGCAATTCCTTGGGTCAGAGCTATCGAGAAGCAGAGCAATGACCCGGAATGGCTTGAGCACAAGGACGATCCGGACTACTGGGACTGGCCCTAAAACAGCGGAGCGGGAGGTAACTCCCATCAGATGAAAACCAAAAGGAGGGAGTTATCTCTATGACGAGCAAAGATGAAGCAAAGGCCCTCATCGAGGCGGCGGTCACGGCGGCAATCGAGGCCAGTATGAGAGAGCTGGACGAGAAGCTACAGGCAGCCGTCAACCTCGGCGTAACCATTGGCGCGGCAGCGGGAGCAGATGTGGGCGCAAAGGCCGCCGTGAAAGCGGTGGAGCGGGAACGCAAGGCCTACCGAAAGAAGCAATACGACTGGAAGTACCAGAATACCAAGCTGCTGCTCCGCAACTACAGGCGGCTCAACGCCTATTACGAGAACGCGATATTCAGCATAGAGGACGCAGAGGAGGCCGACGAGAGTTTCGAGGACATCATGCGAAACATGGGCCGCCCGGCGGACGAGGAGATATTCGTGGAGAGCATTCAGAAGAACTACCTCGCCACCCGCATTATTATGACCCATGTGAATAAAATGTTGGACTGCTACGAAATCATGTGCGAGAGGTCGAACCGGCAGGACGACAAAAGGCACTGGCGGGTGTTGGAGGGGCTTTACCTCTCCGAAAACTACACCACGGCGGAGCAAATCGCCAAGCAGGAGCACATCGACAAGAGGACGGTCTACAAGGATATTGACGTGTGTGCGGCGGATTTAACGGCCCTGTTCTTTGGCGTGGGAGGCATTGAGAGGCTTTGACGCTATCCGGGGCACAAAGCAGGCATTTACATTTCACTCTTGGGAGTGGTAAAATGTAAGCTGTAAAATTACGGAGAGAAAACGCCACCTGTTTGGGATTTCCAACGGGTGGCGTATTTTTTTAGGGAATATCCGCCCCGAAAAAGGGCAGAAAGGAGAGAAAAGTGGAAATTCGGACGCTGAAAGCGGCACAGCTCAAGCCTGCCGACTACAACCCTCGGAGGGATTTGCAGCCGGAGGACGCAGAGTACCAAAAGCTGCGCCGGAGCATGGAGGAGTTCGGCTATGTGGAGCCGATTATTTGGAATGAGCGCACCGGGCGCGTCGTCGGCGGCCACCAACGCCTCAAGGTACTGCTGGAAAAGGGCGCGGAGGAGATGGAGGCGGTCGTCGTTGACCTCGACGAGAGGGACGAGAAAATCCTCAACGTCCTGCTGAACAAGGTAAAGGGCCGCTGGGACATCGGAAAGCTGGCAGACCTGCTCCAAGAGCTGGACGAGGCCGGGGCGATGGACTTGACGGGCTTCGAGGACTGGGAGCTGCAAAGCCTCCTCATGCAGTACGACCACATCAAAGACCTGATGGAGGAGGACTTCTCCGGCTACGACGACGCGAAAGAGCGCAGCACCTTTACCATGACGTTCAGCCTCCCGGCGGGAGCACGGGAGACGGTGGAGGAGTACATAAAAACCAAGGAGAACGCCAAGGTGGAGCTGGCGACGGCGATCATCAACAAGGTCAAGGGGGTGCTGTGATGCAGATAGAGCGAAAGAGAATCAGCGATCTCAACCGGGCGACATATAACCCCCGGATAGACCTTATCCCCGGCGACCCGGAGTACGAAAACCTCCGGCGCAGCATTGCCACTTACGGGCTGCTTATCCCAGTGATATGGAATAAGCGGACGAATAACGTGGTGGGCGGCCACCAGCGGCTCACTGTCCTCGAGAACGAGGGCGAGACCGAGGTGGACGTGTCGGTGGTAGACCTCGACCCCATGCAGGAGCGGCAGCTCAACGTGGCCCTCAACAAAATCGAGGGCGGATGGGACGAGGAGAAGCTGGGCGCGCTGCTGGCGGAGCTGGGAGACGACGCGACGCTCACAGGCTTCAACCAGCAGGAAATCGACAGCCTCACCAACGACATCGACAGCCTGATTGACGGCGACACCGTGGACGAGGAGCTGCGGGCCATCGAGGAGCTGTTCAACGTGAGCCTGACATTCGACAAGACCGACCAAGAGGAGCTGAAAGCCTACGTCAAGGACTACGGGAAAGAGGCCCTTGTGGAGACCATCATACAGAAAGCAAAGGGGGAGATTTGATGGGCTGCAAATGCGGGACACAGGTTATCTTGTGCAACCTCCCGGTGCGCTTCGACACCTACAAGGGGTGCAGCCACGGGTGCAAATATTGCTTCGCCCAAAAGAAGCAGAACATCGCAAAGATACAGAGGGACGAAACTGTGGAGGCCCTGCGCTCGTTCGTCGAGGGGAAGCGGGGCCGGGAGACGGCGTGGTGCGACTGGAATATCCCCATCCACTGGGGCGGCATGAGCGACCCATTCCAGCCCATCGAGAAGAATATCCGCGCCTCCTATGAGTGCTTGAAGCTGCTGGCGGAGACCAAGTACCCGTTCGTGGTGAGCACCAAGGGGCGGCTCGTGGCAGACCCGGAATACCTCGACCTGCTGGCGCAATGCAATTGCGTCGTGCAGGTGAGTATGGTTTGCAGCAAGTACGACCAGCTCGAACCCGGAACCCCGCCTTACGAGGAGCGGCTGAAAATCGTGGAAAAGCTCGCGGGCCGGGTGCAGCGGGTAATCGTCCGCGTGCAGCCGTATATGCCGGAGGTTTTCAAGGACGTGATGGCGAATATCCCCCGGCTGGCAGACGCAGGCGTTTACGGCGTAGTGGTTGAGGGCATGAAGTTCTACAAGGCCAAAAAAGGCATGGTGAAAATCGGGGGCGACCATTGCTACCCGCTGAACGTGCTGCGGCCGCACTTCGAGGCGATCAGAGCGGAATGCCACCGCCACGGCCTCAAGTTCTACGCCGGGGAGAACCGCCTCCGGGCGATGGGCGACAGCATGACGTGCTGCGGCATTGACGGGCTTGAGGGCTTCAAAGGGAACGACTACAACCTGTGTATGCTGCTGAACGGAAAGAACCCGGAGCCTACGGAGCTGATGAAGCAGGTAGGCACGGGCGGCTGCTTCCAAAGTCTGAATCAGGTGGCTGGAATCAACAAGAAAATCAACAGCCAGTCTTTCTACGGCCTCATGCAGGAGGAGCTTTCGGGAAAGACAGACTATTACAAGCGCCTCTTTGGATTAGAGGAATGACGGTGCATGACCTCACCCCCGTACAGGAGATAGCGGGAATGTACTTCAAGAGGGACGACCTCTTTACCCCGTTCGGGGCGGGAGAAGTGAACGGCGGGAAGCTGCGCCAGTGCATGATGCTGGTAGAGGCCGCGTTGAGGCGGCAGCCAGACATGACTGGTGTAATCACCTACTGTTCCATACACTCCCCGCAAGGCCCGATAACGGCGGCCACGGCAAGGCGTTTCCGCCTACCGTGCGTCGTTGCATACGGGGGGGCCAGTCAGGTGTCGCTCGCCACCGGGAGTATGCCGAGGCTCGCAATGAGCTACGGGGCCAGAGTAGAGGTGCTTGCCAAAAGCGGCAGGCACAACGTACTCAAGGCAAAGGCGGAGGCACTGGCGCAGGCCGCGAGAATGTTCGTTGTCCAGTACGGTATAAACCTCGACGACTACGGAGGGGTGCTGCTGGGCGCAGTTGCGGAGCAGGTGCAAAACATTCCCGACGAGCTGGACGACCTCTACATCACCTGCGGCAGCGGAATCACGGCGAGCGGCGTTCTCGTTGGGATAGAGAAGTATGGGAAGAACGTCAAGCGCGTCCACCTCATATCCACGGCATACGACCGGCAGGAAAAGGTAAAGGCGACGCTCCGGCGGTTTGGCGTGGAGCGGGAGTTCATTTACCACGACCTTTTCCATACGCCCGGCTTCGTCTACGAGAAGCAGCAGAAAATGAGGATAGGAGGCGTAAAGCTGCACCCGCAGTACGAGGCCAAGACCATGAAATATCTGATAGAGCATGACCTCAACACGGAAAATGCTCTCTTTTGGATTGTCGGGGCAGAGCCGAGAGAACGATAAAGGAGAGGAGGACATGGGAAAATGGACTGACAAGCCGTGGGAGCGTCAAAGGGGCGAGAGCGAAAAGGCATTTGAGGCATTTGCAGCGTACCGGGACATGGGGCCGGATCGCAGCCTGCGGGCCGTCGGGCAGCAGTTAGGCAAGAGTAAGGCCCTGATGGAGCGGTGGAGCGTGGCCCACGATTGGCAGGAGCGCGTCCGAGCTTATGAGAATGAGCTGGACAAAGAGGCGCGGGCCAAGGCCGCCAAAGGCCGCAAGGATATGACAGAACGCCATATCAAGATAGCCATGCAGGTGCAGAAAAAGGCGCTGGAAGCCCTCGCCAGCTTGTCAGTCGAGGATATGTCCCCAAAGGACGTTAAGGAGTATATCAAAATGGCGACCGACCTCGAGCGGCTGAACCGAATGTTCGAGGAGCAGAGCAGCAAGGGGGCCAGCGACGCGCCCACGCAGCTCGCGGACACCATCGTAGCGGCGTATCAAAAGCGAAAGGAGGAGGGCAATGCTTGACACGGAGGCGGTACTGTACTATGCAGAACACCCGGTAGAGTTCACCGAGGACGTGATAAGAGCGAGGCCCGACCCGGAGCAGGCGAAGATACTCCGCAGCGTGGCAGCCAACCCAATGACAACCGTCCGAAGCGGCCACGGCGTAGGAAAGAGCGCGGTGGAGGCGTGGGCGGTCATTTGGTTCATCTGCACGCACCCATTCCCCAAAATCCCTTGCACAGCACCGACGCAGCACCAGCTATTCGACATCTTGTGGGCGGAGGTCAGCAAGTGGATAAGGAACAACAAGGCCCTCGCCAATGAGCTGGTATGGACAAAGGAAAAGCTCTACATGAGGGGCTACCCGGAGGAATGGTTCGCGGTGGCACGAACGGCCAGCAAGCCGGACGCTCTACAGGGCTTCCACGCTGAACACGTCCTTTACATCATCGACGAGGCCAGCGGCGTGGACGACACGATATTCGAGCCTGTGCTGGGCGCGCTTTCCACGCCGGGGGCGCGGCTCCTGATGTGCGGGAACCCGACGCAGCTCACGGGCTTTTTCTACGACAGCCACAACAAGAACCGGGCCAGCTACTCCACGTTCCACATCGACGGGAGGAACAGCAGCCGGGTATCGCAAGACTTCATTGACACCATCATCCGAATGTACGGAGAGGACAGCGACGTGTTCAGAGTTCGCGTCGCCGGAGACTTCCCGTTACAGGAGGATGATATTTTTATTCCGATTTCTCTCGTCGAAAACTCCATTCAGACGGAGTTTTCTCCCCGGAAAAACCCGGATTTGGTGCATATCGGGTGCGACGTTGCCCGGTTTGGCGACGACAAGACGGTAATCGGGTACAAGGTGGACGAAAAGGTGACGTTCTACAAGAAACGGCAGGGGCAGGACACCATGAAAACCGCAGACGACATTATCCTGCTGGGCGAACAGCTCGTGCAGAGATACCACCTGACCGACCCCATCCCCGTCAAGATAGACGACGGCGGCGTGGGCGGCGGCGTGGTAGACCGCCTGCGGCAGGTGAAGCGGCTGAACCCGGAGCGTTTCTGGTGGCTTGAGATATACCCGGTGAAGTTCGGTCAGAGGATAAAGCACAAGTATTACCACGACAGCACCACGTACATGATGGCCGTGGTGAAGAAGCTATTACAGCCATACGACGAGGACGGGCAGCGAAAGCCCGTGGAGCTGATACTCCCGGACGACGACGACCTCGTGGCGCAGCTTTCCGGGCGCAAGTACGCGCTGACGGAGGTGAGCAAAATCAAGATTGAGAGCAAGGACGCGGTAAAGAAGCGCGGGCAGCCGTCCCCGGACGAGGCGGACTGCGTGTTGCTGCTTTGCCTGCCAGTGAAACCGCCAAAGAGGAGAGGGGTGAGAAAGAGTGGCTAAAAGCAAGCGGGCAAGCATGGAGGTGCGCGTCATTAAGGCGCAGCAGAGCCTCATTGAAAAGGCCGACACGCCCGTACAGGTTACGGAACAGGAGGCATACAACGCGGGGGACTGGATAAACCCCCGGCACGATATGAGAGGGCTGGCGAAGCTCGTAGAGAACAGCACCATCCTCCCCCAGTGTATCAGGGCCTACAAGAACAATATTGCGGGCTTCGGCATCGGCGTGCGCTACATCGAGGACGTGAAGGAAACGCCGGAGATGGCGGCGGAGTTCCAGCGGGCGGAGGAGATTATCGAGCTGCTGAACATCGAACAGGACACCAAGGAGGTGTTCGAGGACTTGATTGAGGCACGGGAGACCTACGGAATATCCTACCTTGAGGTAATCCGAAACGTCGCGGGCGAGGTCGTACAGATCGAGTTCATCAAGGAGACGGAGAGCGTTTGGAAGTCGCGCCCCCTTGAACCGTATATCACCACAACCTACTGGCACCACGGGCAGGAGGTTGAGCGGAAAAAGCGATACTGCAAGTACAAGCAGGAAATCGGTGGCAAGGTCGTCTACTTCAAGGAGTTCGGAGACCCCCGCGTGATGGATATGCGGGATGGGAAATACCTCGAGGAGGGCAAGACCCTTGACTTGCAATACCAAGCCAACGAACTATTGGAGTTCGCCATCGGGACGGAGCCTTACGGCACGGTGCGGTGGATAGGTCAGGTGCTCGGCGTGGACGGCAGCCGCAGGGCGGAGAGCCTGAACAACAACTACTTTATCAATGGGCGGCACACGCCACTGATGATTATGGTTAAGGGCGGCACCTTGACGGACGAGAGCTTTGAGAAGCTACAGCAGTATATGAACGACATCAAGGGCGAGGCCGGGCAGCACGCTTTTATCGTCCTCGAGACCGAGGCGACAGACGCGCGGGCAGACTTCGACCAAGCGGAAAAGCCGGAGATTGAGGTCAAAGACCTTGCGAGCATACTCCAAAAAGACGAGCTTTTCCAAGAGTATATGGACAACAACCGCCGCAAGGTACAATCCGCGTTCCAGCTCCCCGACCTCTATGTGGGCTACACGACCGATTTCAACCGGGCCACCGCGCAGACCGCGCAGGAGGTCACGGAGGAGCAGGTGTTCCAGCCGGAGCGCAAGAGCCTTGCGTGGGCCATCAACAACCGGCTGCTGAACGGCTACCATTTCCAGTACGTCGAGGCGTACTTCTTGGAGCCTGACATCAGCAACCCGGACGACCTGCAAAAGCTGCTCACCGTTGCAAACAGCGCGGGAGGTCTTACGCCCAATATGGCGAAGCGCATTGTCTACGAGGCCCTTGGAGAGGACGCGGAGGACTACCCCGACAACCCGGAGGAGGCTTCTTGGGGTGACATTCCGCTTGCATACAAGAACCAGCAGGCGAGCGGGGCGACGTTCGACCTCGGCGGCATTACCATGAGCCTACAGAGGCAGATACAGAAAGCAGCAGCGCAGCGCGACGACGCGGTGGTGGCCGTGATGAAAGAGGTCAAGGCCCTGCTGCTCAAGATGGACAAGGGGGAGTGAGCCATGTGCATGAAATGCGGGCCACTCCTCAAGGCCATCGACGCATACCTCCAAAAGGCGGACGACGATCTTACCGACGCGCTCGAGGAGGAGGGCTACGCAAAGCCGAAAAAGACGCTTGACTACCTCGAGGACATGGAAGAACAGGTTGCGGCCGCATTGCTGGCCGAAACCGACTATATCCTCGAGGCGGCGAAAGGCGCGGTAGACCTCGAGGCGTTCGCGGCAGATGTTTGGCCGGGGGTGAAGTTGAGCGACGAGCTTATGAGCAAGCTGGCGACGGTTTTCACGGAGCTTCTTGAGAAGTTCATGCCGGAGTTCATCGGATACTATATCCAGCAGACGGACAAAGACCTCGAGCTAAAGCAGGTGTCCAAGAAAACGACCGCGTGGGTAAAGACGTGGAGCGCGTCGCTTGGCGAGATTATGCAGCTCAACAGCCACAAGGAAATCGAGACCATACTCGAAAAGGGGCTGCGGGACGGCAGCAGCATACAGGAGTTCACCCGTTCCATCCTAGACAGCGGCATACGGGACGAATACTACAAGGCCCGGCGCGTTGCCGTGACGGAAGTGCTGCGGGCGCACAGCGTCGCCCAGCAGGAGGCGTTCATGCAAAGCCCGGCGGTCGAGGAGAAGATGTGGAAGCACACGGGGGCCTACCGAAACGACCCGCGCAAGAACCACATGGACATGGACGGCCAGAGGGTGCCGAAAGACCAGCCTTTCGAGTTGCGCGGGATAAAGGGCGGAACCTACTACCCGATGTACCCGCGCGACAGCAGCCTCCCGCCGGAGGAAAGCATCAACTGCCATTGCATCTCCCAGCCCGTAGTTAGTACGGAGGTTCTTGGCCTTTCCCTCGAGGAACGGCAGCGGCTACAGCAGCAGGCCATCGAGGAGATGGACGACGAATGGGAGCGCGAGCTGGACGCGAGGAACAAGGCGAAAGCGGGGATAGAGGAGAAATAGCCTCCCCTGCCTCCTCTCGTAGCGCAGAAGCGCACGAGGGCGAGCGGGTGGGGAAAATACCCGCCCGGACAAACAACGGCCCTCACGGGCTGTTCAGACCATTTTCGTGGCCTCACGAAAATGATGCACGGTAAGAAGCAGCGGCGACGCTGCTTTTTATATTTTCCGATAATCGAGGAAAGGAGGTGAGAGGGCATGAAAGGCTTGAAAAAAGCCTACGAGATTACGGACGCGAAAATCCAATTCGTCAGCCTCGTGGACAAGGCGGCCAACAAGCGGCAGTTCCTTATCAAGAAAGAGGACGGAGGCAAGGCTGCGTTCACCACCTATGGCAGGATTGTCAAGGCGGACGCGGAGACCCACTACGTCACGGGCATTGTCTACGAGCCGATGGCGGAGGACAGCCACGGCAATTTTATGACCGAGGCGGAGATCACCAAGGCGGCCTACTGGTTCGCAAAGAACGGCAACAAGGTAGACCTGCAGCACAGCTTCGAGCCGCTGGACGGCGCGAGCGTGGTGGAGAGCTGGATTGCCAAGGCCGATTTCGACATCGACGGCGAGACCATCAAGAAAGGGACATGGCTTATGACGGTAGAGGTCGCAGACGAGAGCGTGTGGGAGGGCATTGAAAAAGGCGAAATCACAGGCCTCTCAATGGGCGGCCTCGGAAACTACAGCGAGGAGGACGTTGAATTGGAGAACGTAAGCAAGCAGGAAACCAGCGAGAAGAAAGGGCTGCTGAAACAGTTGGGGAAGATGTTGGGGCTTACTGTGGTGGAAAAGGGGGCTATGGCGGAGCTTTACGAGGAGCGCAGCAAGGGCACGCTCTTTTGGAACGCTTTTAACTCCCTTGAGGAGATTTTATATAAATACGACCCCATCACGGGCCGCTACCTCTACGAGACCGACGAGAACAAGGTGCGCGAGTGCCTTGAGGAGTTCAGCCAGATTATCACCAGTATTCTCACTGGCGGGGGAAGCGTTACCGAGGCCATTCAGACCGACCGCCCCGTAGAAAAGGCCGGGAAGAAAATGAGTGGCAAGAACCGCGAGACGCTGAAAGGCATCTACGAGAGCTTGGGCGCGTTCCTCAAGGAGTTCGACGACCCGGAGCCGGAGGACGGCGAGGGCGAGGGAAACCCGGAGGGCACCAAGAAAGCAGACAAGGAGGAAAAGCAAGTGACTAAACAGGAAGTTGAGGGGATTGTGGAAAAGGCTGTGGAGGCGGCTTTCGCCAAGGCGACCAACACCGCAGCCAAGACCCCCGAGGAGGAAGAAACCGAGGAGGAGAACAAGAACAAGGAGACTGTGACCGAGGCCAAGAAGAAAGGCAGTTGCGTCTCCAAGGCTGACGAGATTACCCCCGAGGCCATCAACGCTATGGTCGAGGCGGCGGTCGAAAAAGCCCTTGAGCCGCAGCGCGAGGTCGTCACCGCAGAGCAGGTGCAGGAGATGATTACCGCAGCGGTGGCAAAGGCGGTTGACCCGGTGCTGAAAAGCCGGGGTCTCCCCAGCAACCTCGGCGGCGGCGTGGAAAAGGCCGCAGGCGAGCAGCACTACCTGCACGGCATTCTCTAATCCAATAACAAGGAGGAAAACAGACAATGGATAACAGCACCATCATTCGCAAAGCGGCCATTGAGACGGGCAGCCTGTCCTCTGGCCTGCTGAACCCGGAACAGGCCCGGCGATTCATCCAGCAGACCTTTGAGGCCACCAACCTCGGCGGCCTCGTGCGCCATGAGATGCGCACCGCCAAGACTGGCGAAATCGACAAGATTGGCATTGACCGCCGCATCGTCCGCAAAAAGACCGAGAACACGGACGACAACTACCGCGCTGGCGTGAAAACCAGCCAGATCGAGTACAGCACCACCGCTGTACGCCTGCCTTGGGAAATCACCGAGGAGACCCTGCGCGAGAACATCGAGGGCCAGAACTTCGAGAACATCGTCACCAACCTTATGACTACCCAGCTCGGCGTGGACATGGAGGACTTGTACCTCAACGGCGACGAGGAAGTGGCAGAGGGCACCGCCGATTATGATTTCCTGAAAATCAATGACGGCTGGATTAAGCAGATTTCCAACGGCGGCCACGTCTATGACGCTTCCGGCGAGAGCGAAATGAGCCTCGACCTGTTCTACAAGACGCTGGCGCAGATTCCCAACAAGTACAACAACGGAAAGCTCCGCTGGCTGATGTCCCCCCGCCGGGCGCAGGAGTGGGAGCTGTTCCTGCTGAACAAGGTTATCGGCGCAGGCGGCGCGGTACCCGACAGCATCTACACCGCCCCGGCTCGGATTCAGGCTGTTGAGTGCCCGTCCCTCGACGACGGCACCATTCTCCTGACCGACCCCCGGAACCTGATTGTGGTAAACACCTACAGCGTGCAGATTCGCAAGACCACCGAGGGCAAGGAAGCCATCATGCAGGATAAGCGTTTCTACGTCGTTCACCTCGACTACGACCCCATCATCGAGGAGCTGGACGCGACCGCCATCATCAAGGGCTTGAAGTAAGAGAGGAGGGTGTCTATGAGCTACCATTTGAAACTGGTAAAGGCCCTCTCCTACTACGGCCCGGTCAAGGCCACACGGGAACACCCGGACGTGTTCGTGGAGGACGAGGCCACCGCAAAGGCAGCGGTGGCCTCGGGCTATTTCCGCGTGGTGACGGGCGAGCCGGAGCCGATGGAGCCGGAACCCGAGAGGGAGCCGTACACGCGGGAGCAGCTTGAGGACATGACGCTCGAGCAGCTCAAGGAAATTTCCCCGGAGGTCGGGGTGGTCGAAACCAAGGGCTTTAAGAAAGCCGATTTTGTGGACGCAATCTTGTGGGCGGAGGGAGACCACTCCGACGGCAGCCCCACGATGATTGACCTGCAGGAAAGCTAAAGGAGGGCAAAGCAGAATGAAAGTTGCAATTTACGATAGAGGCGTTTGCGGCATTGAGCAGACGTTCTATGTTGGCACCGTGAACAAGGAGACCGATGCGACAACGGGAACGCAGTTCCCCGTGAAGCTCCCGGCGGGCTTCCGTATCATCAGCTTTTTTGTTGATGTAAAGACCGCATTCGCCAGCGCAACGCTGGATGTCAGCGGCGACCAGAGCACACCGGTGAAGTACGTCGACGCAGCTACGCTGAACGCGGTTGGCTTCACCACCAAGGACAGCGCATATAAAGCCGTGGGCGACAAGGACGTTGCCCTGACTGCCAAGCTGTCCGCCGCAGAGACCGGCGGCGGCTGCGCAGATATTTTCGTCAAAGCGATTCGCCTCGAATTGTGAGGCGGTGAGGGCTATGGCGGAAAGACCGTGGGTAACGCCACAAGAGGTCAGGGACTACTCCGAGATACCGTCGGTTCAGAAGCGCAGTGACACAAAGCTTGCGGTGGATATTGCGAGGGCGGAGCAGTATGTTATCACATACACGCATAACACCTTTGAAAGCTACAAGGAGATGCCGCAGAGCGCCAAGACTGCGGTGCTGATACTGGCGGAGGCCTACGCCCACAACGCCGTCCTCGCCGCGAAAGACGTAAAATCCGAGACGTTCGACGACTACAGCTACACCTCCGAGACCAGCCAAATCAGCGTGGACGGTTTAGACCTCGCGGCGCTGCTGGATGACTTTGTTGTAGCGGAGCCACGCAAGGGCATTACGCTTCGCATGAGGCGACTTTGAGGGGGGTGCGGGCATGAGCTTGGAGAACCTACTCAACCACACGTGCGACATCTACCATGTCGTCGAGGGGGAGAAGTCACCGGGGTACAACCTCCCGGCCTCCCCCTCGTTCTCCTACCCGGAGGAGCCGGACATCAGCTGGCAGACCTGCCATTTCGGGGTGCGGTCAGCGAGCATCACAGTGACGCAAACGGCCCCGGCGAACCTGATGGACGCGAAAATCAAGCTCACGCTCCCCATCGGAACCGACGTGCGGCTCAACGACAAAATCGTGGACTGCGCTACCGGGCACGAGTACACGGCGGAGCAGCCCATCAACGTGCGGAACCACCACCTATTCGTCTACATCAAGAAGATTGACGAGGAGCGGCACCTATGAGCTACGTTGAAATTGACATGAGCGATTTCAAGAAGTTCTTTGGAAGCGTGGAGAGGGCTGCCAAGGGGGATTTCCGCAAGGAGTTCGAGCTGTTTTTGGAGGGGCTGGGGAACGAGTTCCTGCGGATTTTGCAGGATGAAATCGTGCGGCGGAAAGTGCTGGACAGCAGGCAGCTCCTCGCCAGCTTTGAAAAAGGAGCAGAGGGCAATGTATGGGAGCTGACTGACGGAGGGCTGACGCTGGAAGTTGGTACGAACGTGAAGTATGCGGGCTATGTGAATGACGGTCACTGGACAAATACCAAGGGCGTGGCGAGACGCTGGGTGCCGGGGTATTGGGAGGGTGACCGTTTCATTTATGACCCCGCAGCAAAGAGCGGGATGTTGTTGAAGCAGCATTGGGTGGAGGGCAAGCACTACTGGGAGAGTGCTCTCCGCATCCTCAACAGGATTTACCCGGAGCTGCTTGAGGCCAAACTGCAAGAATGGATGGACAGTTATTTCGAGGGCGTTTAAGGGAGGTGAAAACAGGTGCTTGAGCAGGAGATGGCGAGCATCATCAAATTTGTGCTGGAAAAGGCCGGAGGCCCGGCCCCGTACTACTGGAATGTACCGCAGAACTTCTCCGTTCCGGCAGCCTACTTCCCTACGCCGGAGATTGACACGGGCGGGGAGACATTCCTCACCTACTACATGGACTACGTTTGGTTCATAAAACTGTTCCATGCGACGGCGCAGGGGGCTTACAGCATAGGCAGCCCGGTTATTTCGGCAATACGGGCGGAGCGGAACTTGATACCGCTGATTGCGGAGGACGGCAGCACGATTGCGGGGAGCTGGGTAAGAGTAAACGACCCGCAGCTCAAAGTGCTGGACGACGGGGCCGCGCAGCTCACAATAAGCTGGAGGAGCCGGAGGCCCTACAACGACACCACAGCAGAAAAGGAACGGGCGCAGGTTTTCTATACGGACTTGTTCATGGAGTTCGAGAAAACAGTTTCGGACGCATTTGCGAACGCGCTGGAAAAGTATGCGACCCCTATAAACGAGACCGGCAGACAGCCGGAGTAAGGAGGAAATGATATGGCAGCAAGAGGAAAGGCGACTGTCGGCCAAGCGACGGTGGAAACCGGAGCCGCACCGAAGTATGCCATCGCAAAGTTGCAGGAGAACTGCCGCCAACTCTTTGGAGTATCGACGAGCACGTTCGCCGGGGCGACTTACGGAATGACGGGCAAGTACACCGTCAACGAAATGAGGGCGCACATTGAGACGTGGAAGAAAAGAGAGGTGAAGTAAGATGGCCGGAGGACGATTTGACAAGTATGCTGGCAAGACGCGACCGGGTACGTATATCAACTTTGAGAGCGGGAGAGACCCGGCGGTACTCAGTGCTGGCGCACGTGGTACTGTTATTATCCCGCTTCCCAAGGCCAACTACGGCCCGGCCAAGAAGTTCATTAAACTGACGAACGCCAGCCCCGACACTGAGGCGGCCACGTTCGGCTACAGCATTTACGACAACGACCCGAACCGGCAGATGCTGCTCCTGCGGGAGGCTTTCAAGCGGGCGACGACCGTATACGTCTACATCCTTACGGAGGGCGAAAAGGCGTCGGCTGAGATTGAAATGACCCTCCCGGAGCAGGGGCAGACATCCGGCGGCACAAGCGAGACCGGCGCGAGCGGAGACACCACAAACACGCTTTCCGCAACCGCCAAGTACGGCGGCAGCCGGGGCAACCAGCTCGCCGTGACGGTGGACGCAAACCCGACGGGCGGATACGATGTGATTATCCATCTTGGGGGCAACAAGGTTGTGGAGTACGAGGGGCTGACGACTGTTGAGGAGCTGATTGCTCTCAACAACCCGTATATCACATTCAGCGGAACGGGCAACCTCGGAGAGGCAGCCGGTACGACCCTTGCTTCTGGCACCGACGAGACGGCCACCAACACGGACATCACGGACTTTATCGACGCCTGGGAAAGCGTGAAGTTCAACACGGTCTGCTTCCCGCTTGACGGCGAGGAGATCACGAACGTTAAGCAGGCGGCCCTCACAAAAATCAAATATATGCGCGACAGCATGGGCAAGGGTGTGCAGGTCGTAATGCCGAACGCGCCGGACATGGACTATGAGGGCGTTATCAATGTCACGAACAGCGTTTCCCTTGACGGAGACGACCTGAGCGTGGCAGAGGCCTGCGCATGGGTCGCAGGCGCGACCGCAGGGGCCAGCAACACCGAGAGCCTGACCTACAACCAGTACGCAGGCGCGACCGCTGTTGTGAATCCCAAGAGCAACGAGGAGGCTATCGCAGCCATCAATGCGGGCGAGTTCTTCTTCTCCGTCAACGAGAACGACGAGGTGGTGGTTGAGTATGACATCAACAGCCTTGTCACCTTCGACGACGGGAAAGACGAGAGCTACCGAAAGAACCGCGTAATCCGCGTCTACGACACCTTCCAAGAGACCGTACAGCTCAACTTCCCGCCCAACAAGTTCGATAACGAGGAGAACGGCTGGAACGTCATGGAGGGGATTGGCAAGACCATTTTGCGCCAGTTCTACGACAGCGGAGCGATCACCGACGTATCCTACGACGAGGACTTCCTCGTAGACCGGGAGGCCAGCGAGGGCGACAAGACCTACTTCAACGTTGGATTAAAGGCGGTGGACAGCGCAGAAAAGCTGTACTTCACCGTCAAGACAAGATAAGGGAGGAGGATAGGAGATGGAGTACAACAAAACACCGATTTCGCTGCGAGAGGGCCATGTGTACCTCGACGGCGTGGAGATTGCGGACAGTATCAAGTGTGAAATCAAGTTCACCCCGGATGTTTGGACGGGGAGGCAGCTTGGAGAGCTTACCCCGAGCAGCCGGTGGCTGGGCTACGCCATCACAGGCTCCATTACCCGCAGACGCTCCACTAAATGGCTCGAGGAGAAGATCAAAGAGTACAAGGGGAGCCGCGAGACCCCTGAAATGACAATTCAGGGCATCATGGAGGACAAGAGCAGCGACTACTACAAGCAGTTCGGCACCAACACCATCACCTGTGTTGGCTGCGTCCTCACCGGCGATTTGCCGCTCACCATGCTCGACAGCGGCGGCGAGGTCGTGGAGGATACGGTTGCGTTCAACGCAAAAGACATCCTGTAACCAAGAGGCCCCTCCGCCGGGAGGGGCCGATACTTATAACACATCCGAAAAGGAGAGAACGACATGGCAGACAAGAAAAACCTCAAGTATTTCATGCGCAGTTTGGAGCCGGAGGTTGTCACCGCCCCCGGCCTTGACAGCATCAGGGACGAGAACGGCGAGGTAATCCCGCTGGAAATCAAGGTGCTGTCGCAGGAGGAAATCAACCGCATCAACGATGCCTACCGAAAGCGCAGCATGGCGACCGACAAGAAGGGCAACCCCCTGATTGCGATGGGCGAGGTCGTGTGGAAAACCGAAAAGGACAGCGCACGGGCCAGCCGCCACCTGATTGTGGAGGCTTTGCAGTTCCCCAACCTCAAGGACAAGGAGCTGATGGAGTTCTACCACTGCTTGGACGTGACGGATATGCCGCTCAAGGTATTCCCAAAGCCGGACGAGTACCAGCACGTGTCACGGATGGTAATGCAGGCCCTCGGGCTTGCGAGCGCGGTCAATGACGACGAGGAGCTGGAAGCGGCAAAAAACTCATAAGCACTCCCGGCACCGACGGATATTGGGCGAGCGTGCTCTGGCAGCGGCACAGCCTCCGCATGGAGGACTTTTACAGAATGCCGCGAGAGATACAGCTCCTTTATATCGCTTCGGAGCTTGAGGAGGACAGGAAACCCGTAAGGCACGATACCGTTAACGTCAAGAAATAATTACGAAATGCCAATTATAGGGGCATTTTCCGAAAACTATTGATTTTTAGCGGGGGGGGGGGTATAATGTATATACCATTGGGAGGGCGTGCTATGCGGGAAAGGTGGCGGCCCATTTTGGGCTATGAGGGGCTTTACGAGGTCAGCAATCTTGGACGAGTGAGGCGAGTAAAGATTATCGAGCCGACGAGGAAGAAGCACGGATATATGCAGATTTCCTTGGTAGACAGGAACGGCAAGAGGAGGTCTTTCCGGCTGCACAGGATTGTGGCGACGGCGTTTGTCCCGAACCTGGAGGGTAAGCCGCAGGTGAACCACAGAGACGAGAACCCCGAAAACAACCGCGCGAGCAACCTTGAGTGGACAACGGCAGAGGAGAACACAAACTACGGCAGCCGGACGGTGAGAGCCGCAGCAAAAAACGGCAGCAAGACACCCGTGCTTCAAATCGACCCGGCGACATTCAAGGTGCTTGCGGAGTACCCCGGCCAGAGCGCAGCAGCGCGGGCGACCGGGATAAATGTTTCCTGCATAAACGCCTGCCTACGCAGGAAACAAAAACGGGCCGGAGGCTTCCTATGGGAGTATAAGTACAGAAAGATTGTGCTTTGACACGGGCGGCAGGCCGAAAGACGGGAGGAACGCTCTATGGAAGACAACATTATCGCGGCTGCTATCATCATCTTGTTTTGCGGAGGGCTTGCCTATATCAGTTACCGAGGATACAAAAAATCCAAGCGGGCCAAGAGAGCGAAAGAGGCCACGGCCACCCGGCTGGGAGCGACCATGAGCGGGACGCTCAAGCACGTCAGCGGGCTACCGCTGGCAAAGGGCCTGACGGTGGAGATGTTCTACGGCCCGGACAAAATCGTGTTCAAGAAAGACGGGCAGGAAATCAGCGTTGCGAGAGACAAGGTGACGGGGATTGACTTTGTGACGGGCGACGGCAGCGGGCGCAAGGCGTTCGCCGGGGCCGCCTCCGGGAAGTACGTGGCCGGAGGCGCAGGCGCGGCAGTCGGCGCGCTGGCGGCCATCGACACGTACCTGATAATCTCGTACACCAGCGAGGGGCAGAGCAAGAGCGTGAAGCTCGATGCCGCAGGGAGCGGGCTGTTCCCGTCCAAGGTGGCAAAGGATTTCCAAAAGACACACAAGCCAAAAAGAACGAAAATAGAACTTTAAGGGGATTTTCGGAGAGAAAACACCCCTGAAAACTTAATTACGACAGCTTAAAGGGCTTCGCAGAAGATGCGAGGCCCTTTTTACATTCATAAAGCGGAGAGGAGGCGAGGAAATGGCTGATTTGCTGGCGAGATTTAAGCTCGTGGACGAAATGAGCGACAAGCTCGGCGCGATGGCCGAAAAGGGCCAGAGCATGACGGAGCAATGGGAGCGAGCCGGGGACGCAGCCAGTGCCGCCCTTGAGGGGATTGCGGGAGGCGTTTCGACGGCGGTGTCCTCCGTGGACGGCATTGCCACCTCCATTGACAACCTGCAAGACGCGATGGGGCAGGCCGATTACTGGACGGACGCGGTAGGAAACTACAGCAAGGAGCTGCTTGAGGCGACGTACTCCACCGAGGAACTGGTGGAGATGGGGCTGAAATCGGCCGATGCCCTCGAGGAACAGAACCGAATGCTGGAACTGTGCGAGCAGTCGGCAAGCGAGCTGGGCCGGAGCATGGACGCGACGGCCCAAATCCAGCAGGACTTGAGCGCGGCGATGGACGAGGCAGCGCAGACCGCCGACAGGCTCGCGGATAATGAGGACGTTTCGGCAGAGACCAAGCAGGCCCTCGCCAAGGCGAGCACAGAGGCAGCGGAGGCCATGCGGGAGCTGGAAAAGGCCCAACAGGAGGCGGACGAGGCTTTGGAGGCCTACAACCAGACGATGGCCTCCGGGACGAGCGACCTCAACCAGCTCGAGGCGGCAGCAGAGCGGGCCGGGCACGCGGCGGAGGCCCTTGCGGAGGCCAACGGCAGGGCGAGCGAGGCGACGGAGGAACTTTCCAACGCCTCGGAACAGGCCGCAGAGGAGGCCGAGGGAGCCGGAAACAAGGGCACGGACGCGATAGGCGCGGTTGCGGGCGCACTCGCGGCGGCGGGTATCACCGCAAAGGTCATGGAGATCGCCGGGGCAGTCTACGAGCTGGCGGGCAGCTTCTCCGAGGCGGAAAAGACGATAGTGGGCGCAACGGGCGCAACGGGCAGGGAGCTTGACGAGTTGATGTCAAACTCCCTTGATGTTTACGCAGATTCCAGCGCGGAGAACCTGAACGAGGTAGCCGCGAGCATGATGAACGTAAAGACGGCGACCGGGCTTACCGGGGACGCGCTCGAGGAGGCCACGGACGCGGCCCTCGTGCTGAACAACGTACTCGGGTACGAGGTATCGGAAAGCTCGCGGACGGCGGGCGCGCTGATGAAAAACTTCGGCGTTTCGGCGCAGGAGGCATACAACCTGATTGCCATTGGCGCGCAGAACGGCGCGGACAAGAACGGCGACCTGCTGGACGTGCTGAATGAGTATTCGGCGCAGTATTCCGCCCTTGGCCTTTCGGCGGAGGAGTTCGTCTCGAGCCTTGTGGACGGCGCAGAGGCGGGCGTGTTCAGCGTGGATAAGGTTGGCGATGCGGTCAAGGAGTTCAATATCCGGGCCAAAGACGGCAGCGACACCACGGCGGAGGCGTTTGAGCTGCTGGGGATGAACGCCGATATGATGTCGGAGAAGTTCGCCGCAGGCGGCGACACGGCCCGCACAGCGTTTTTCGAGGTCGTGAACGCGCTGGAAAGCATGGACGACCCGATGGCAAAGAACGCGGCGGCGGTGGGGCTGTTCGGCACCCAGTACGAGGACTTGGAGGCCACCGTCCTACCGGTGCTTTCCGGCATCGAGGGCGGAACGCTGGATATGTACGACGCGGTTGGAACCCTCGCAGAGGGCGCACAGTCGATGGGAGACGAATGGCAGGCCGCAGGAAACTCCATCAAGGCGGCGTTCGGCTCCGCGATTACCCCGGCGGTGTCTGCTGGCTCCTCGGCCCTCGCGGGCTTCGTGCAGGGCGTGGGCGAGTTCCTACAGGAGCACCCCGCCGTCACAAAGGCCATTACCGCCATTGGCGTGGGCCTCGGCGTGGTGGTGGCCGGATTTGCGCTGTACGCCGCAGGGACGGCGGTAGCGACGGCGGCGACCGCGCTTTTCGGTACAACGCTATCGGCGGCCATTTGGCCCATTACCGCGATTGCGGCAGCCATTGCAGCGGTCACGGCGGCGGTGCTGTTCCTTGTTGACGCTTTCCAAGAGGACTTGGGCGAGGTGGAGGGCCTGACGGCGACCACCCGCGAGCAGTATTACGAGCTGCAAGACCTCAACGCGGAATACGAGGAGGCTTGCGAGAAGTACGGGGAGACCTCGGAGGAGGCGCTTCGGCTCAAGTATCAGGTGGACGACCTGACGGCCTCCTACGAGGCGAACAAGCAGACGGTGGAGGAGTTCACCGCAGAGGTGGACGCACTGGTGCAGAGCCATGACGAGCTGATTTCCAGCTACGAGGATAGCATGGCGACCATCGACCAGAACGAGGTCGGAACGCTGTCCCTCATTCAGAAGCTCGAGGACTTGGCCTCCACCACCAACAGGACGGCAGCTCAAGAGGAGCAGATGAAAGCCGTCATAGACCAGCTCAACACAGACCTTCCGGAGCTTGCGCTCTCCTACGACGACGTGGCGAGCAGCACCGAAAAGAGCATCGAGGCCATGAAACAGGCAGCGGAGGCTCAAGCGGAGCAGGAACGGCAGGCAGAGCAGAAGCAGGCTTATGTTGACCTCCTAAAGGAGCAGGCAAACCTCGAGGAGGAGATTGCCAAGGCAGAGGAGAACGTGCGGCTCGAGCAGGAGCGCATGGACAACATGAGCGGCTGGGATCACTTTTGGACGGGCGGCGAATGGGACGACCTTGAGGCGTACCAAGCCGCGCTGGACGAGCTGAACGCAGCCTACGCAGAGAACCAAGCGACCCTACAAGGGATTGAGGACGATTGGGCGGGGGTCGCAGAGGCGGCGGAGGAAGCGGCGGAAAGCCCAGCCTCCTACGAGGAAGCGGTCTCCATCGCCTATGAGAGCGTCCGGGCCAAAGTAGAGGAGCTTTGCGCAGCCTACGACGAGGCGTACCAAGCGGCCCTCGAGAGCTTCGAGGGGCAGTTCGGCCTATTCGACGAGGCAGAGGCCGACATGGACGCGACGGTGGCGAACGCACAGGCCGCCCTCGACAGTCAGCTCGCCTACTGGGAGAGCTACAGCGCCAACGTCGAGACGCTGAAAAACACCTCGGCGGAGGACTTGGGCGTTACCCAAGAGAACTACGAGGCGTTGATGGCCTATGCGCAGTCCGGCAGCGAGGAGGCCGCAGGACTGGCCGCGAGCATGGCGGAGGCCATCAACAGCGGCAACACCGAGGCGGTGGCGGCCCTTGCCGAAACCGTCGGGCAGGTGCAGGCCGCAAAGGAAACCGCAGCGGCAGCCGTAGCGGACTGGCAGACGGATTTCACGGCGCAGATGGATGCCATCGAGCAGGAAATGCAGGACACCATCAACGGCATGGACTTGAGCGAGGAGGCCAGCGCAGCGGCCAGCTCGACCATCAGCTCCTACGCAGACCAAATCCGGGCCGGAAAGACGGGCGCGGTATCGGCGGCGCGGGAGGTCGCAAGCGCGGTTACGTCCGCCTTGTCATCGGCCAACGCCACCATCCACGTGAACGTGACTTCCAGCGGGAGCGTCGCGGGCCACGCCAAGGGCACCACGAACGCGGAGAGCGTTTTCCTCGCGGGCGAGCAGGGGCCGGAGCTTGTCGCCCGGCCAGCGGCAGCTTACGCCAGCGGAACGACCGACAGCACGGATTACTTTATCGCCGGAGAGAACGGGCCGGAGCTTATCGTCGGAGAGCAGGGCAGCACCGTGTTCCCGACGCAGGAGACCGACAGGCTTATTGCCGCGCTGAACGAGAAGCGGCAGCCGCTACAGGTATTCACCAGCGGCGGAGGCAGCGAGACCTCCACAGGCAGGGAGACGGCACAGGAGCAGGTGAAGCGCATACTGCTGGAAATCGCGGGCAGCGGCGCGATTGAGGTTAGCGGCAACGGAGCCGACCGGGAGACGGTGCTGCAAATCATGTGGGAAAACCTCAAGCCTATCCTAATGAGCATCATCCAGAGCGAAATCTATGAGGAGGGGGATATGTCGTATGAGTACTAAGTACCAAATGTGGCTGACGTACAACGCAGAGAAAGAGAAAATACAGCTCCCCGTCCTCCCGGAGACGTTCAAGACCAACAACGGGAGCAGCAACGACAGCATGGACATCACGGGGCTGGGCGAAATCATCATCATGCAGAGCCGCCCGGCCCTTGAGTTCAGCTTTTCGAGCTTTTTCCCGGCGGCGCGGTTCCCCGGCGTGCAGGTCAGCAGCCTCACAAAGCCGCTGGAACTGGTACAGAAAATCAACTCGTGGAAAGCGAGCAAGAAGCCCGTCCACTTCATTGCGACGGCCTGCGGCGTAGACCTCTACTGTTCGATTGAGAAGTTCAACTACAGCGAGGAGGGCGGAGACCCCGGCACCTACCAGTACGACATAACGCTGAAAGAGTACCGGGAGATCACCGTCCGGCAGGTCAAGGTGGACATTCCCAGCAAGGAGGCCACGGTGGAGAAAGAGGAGGCGCGGGTGGACAACAGCGTGCAGCCGAAAACCTACACGGTCAAGTCGGGGGATTGCCTGTGGAACATTGCGAAGCAGTTCTACGGCAGCGGCTCGGACTACACGAAAATCTACAACGCGAACAAGAGGACAATCGGGGGCAACCCGAACCTGATTTACCCCGGACAGGTTTTAACACTACCTTGAGGAGGCGAGACAATGGCAGACGGAATGAGCCTGATTATTCTAAAGGGCGAACAGGGCTATGACGTTACCCAGCTCGTCGAGCAGGTGAAGTGGAAAGGGCGGAAAGGCTCGTCCTCACGGACGCTGTCGGTCACGCTGATTGACGACGACGGGTACAAGCACGCCCGGAGCGGGATTGACGTGGAACAGGGCCACCAGTGCATTTTCAGCTATGACGGGGTGGAGCTTTTTCGAGGCATCATCATGTCGCAGACGCAGAGCAACCAAAAGAAGCTACAATTCACGGCCTACGACAACGGGATTTACCTCGCCAACAACAAGGACACGTTCTGCTACGAGAACAAGACAGCGAGCGACGTGTTCCGGGACTGCTGCACCCGCTTCGGCCTCCCGATGGGAGAGGTGGCAAAGTGCAGCTACAAAATCCCGGAGCTGACAAAGAGCAAGACGACCGCGTTCGACGCGATTGCAGACGCTTTGAGCCTCGACTTCGACGCGACGGGCATACGGCACTACGTCGCCAGCAGCAAGGGCAAGTTGAGCCTCCTCACCCGGCGGGAAAACATTTTGCAATGGGTGATTGAGGTGGGGCAGAACATTACCTCCTACTCCTACAGCCGCAGCATTGAGGACATCAAGACGCGGGTGAAGATGGTGAGCAAGGAGGGCACGACGGTGGCCGAAAAGAGCAATGCCGAGCTGGAAAAGAAAATCGGCATTTTCCAAGAAATCGACCAGCCAGACGAAAGCCTCACGGCGGCGCAGGTGAACGACCTGATAGAGAGCATCATGGAGGAAAAGGGCACGCCGGAGCGGACGCTCTCGGTTGAGGCGATGGGGATAGCCGAGGTTATTTCCGGCATCGGCGTTTATATCATCATTCCGGAGCTGGAGATTTCCCGGACGTTCTACGTGGACGAGGATACCCACACATTCGAGGACAACAAGCACACGATGTCGCTCAAGCTGAACTACGCGAATGACCTCGCCAAGGAGGAAAAGGGCGCGGAGGACAGCGGCAAGGACTACAAGGTGGGCGACGTGGTGCAATTCAACGGCGGCTACCACTATGTGAGCAGCACGGCCAGCAACCCCACGGGCAGCAAGTGCGCAGCAGGCCCAGCGAAAATCACGCTGATTGCCAAGGGAGCAAAGCACCCTTGGCACCTGATACACACGGACAGCAGCACGAGGGTATATGGCTGGGTAGACGACGGGACTTTTAGTTAGAAGGAGGTGCGGATATGGCAGAGGGAACCGAGAAAACCAGTATCAAGCAGTTGTTTCAGGGCATGGTCGGGAACGGGGCGGAGGTTTTGCAGGGGATTGTGAAGTCCACAAGCCCGCTGAAAATCCAAATCGTCAACGACGAAAAGCTGATTATCGGGCAGAATATTACCATTGTGCCTTGGCACCTGACGGACTACAGCACGGAGGTAACGGTACACTGGCGGACGGAGAGCGAGAGCGGCGGCAGCGGCGACGCATCTTTCGCCTCCCACAGCCACGCTATCGAGGGGCGCAAGGCCATCACGGTACACAACGCGCTCAAGGCGGGAGAGAAAGTACACGTTTTGGCTTTCAACAACGGAAAGCAGTATTTCGTGCTGGATAGGGTGAGCTGAAATGCCGGACACGTTTATCCCCATCCCGGTCGAGACCGTCAAGGAGGCGGAGGAAAAGCCCAGCCGCACCTACAGGCTCGACCTCGACAACGGGAGGATTGTTGGAAAGGTGGACGGACTGACGGCGGTAAACCAAGCGATCAGAAAGGCCATCATCACGCCGCGATTCAAGTGCCTCATTTACGACCACCAGTACGGGAGCGAGATTGAGGACGCGATTATAGCAAAGGACGCAACACGGGACTACATCGAAGCCGCTACGGAGGGCTTTGTGAAAGACGCGCTCGCGCCAGATACGCGCATTTTGTCCGTCTACGATTTCAAGATTGATTTCGAGGAGGACTGTGCGCGTATTTCTTTTCGGGCGGACACGATTTTTGGAGAAACAGAGGTAGAGGAGGTGATTTAGAGTGTTTGAGGACTACACATACGAGCGGCTGTTGGAGGACGTGCTGAACAACGCGCCGGAGGGGATTGACACCCGGCAGGGCAGCATCTTCTACGACGCGGTTTCTGGTGTGCTGATAAAGATCGCAAAGCTCTACACCGACCTCGACCTCGTGGTGGAGCTTTCAAGGCTGACGACGACCACAGGGGACGCGCTGGACGCAAAGGCCGGAGAGTATGGCATCACGCGGCTGGCGGCGACGCGGGCCAAATACCGCGCAGAGTTCGAGGGAGTTACCCCGGAGCCGGGGGAACGGTTCTACTACGACGGGGCTTACTTTGTGCTACGGCAGGAGGAGACCGGGCTGCTCTACTTTGAAGCGGAGGTCGCAGGAGAAGCGGGAAACGGCATTTACGAGGAAACCCCGGCGGTGCCGGTAAACACCATCAACGGCCTTGTGTCTGCGACGTTTGGAGCCGTTTATGAGAGCGGCAGCGACGCAGAGGACGACGAAAGCCTGCGAACCCGTGTGCAGGAGAAGATCGCAGGCCCGGCCGAAAACGGCAACAAGCAGCACTACAAGACATGGTGCGAAAGCGTTGACGGCGTAGGCAGGGCGAGGATATTTCCGCTCTGGAACGGCCCGAATACGGTCAAGGGGACGCTGATTGACCCGGAGGGACAGCCTTGCGGCCCGTCAAAGGTAGCGGAGGTACAGGAGTATATCGACCCGGCGACAAAGGGCTACACGGCCACGGTAGGCGGGAAGGTTTACACCGTTGGCGACGGGCTGGGCGAGGGCGTTGCAAACCTCGGAGCGCATTTTACGGCGGTAGCAGCAACGCCGCTCTCAATCAACGTGGAATTTGAAGCGGAGCTGGCGAGCGGAGCAACGCAAGAAGCAGCGGAGGCGGAGGCGACGGAGGCAATCGAAGGATACCTCAAAGAGCTTGTCCTAACAACGGTCGAACCCTCGGACATCGTTGTGCGCGTATCGGCTGTCGGAGCGATTTTGAGCAGCTTGCAAAATCTACTCGATTACAGCAACCTCACCCTCAATGGCGTCGCCCAAAACATTACGCCGGGAGAGGATGATGTCCCTGTCGTGGGGGAGGTGAGCATAAGTGAAGTTTTACGATAAGTATTATGCGAACAACTTCGAGGAGCTTATCACCTATTACCCACGGCTCTACCGTAACGTTTTTGAGATGGTAGAAATCCTGAAAGCCTACGGTGAGATAGCCGACGAGATGGAGGCGAACATCGAGCAGACGTATCTGAACTGCTTTATTGATTACGCAGACGAGGCGACAATCGAACAGCTCGAAAAATTCTTGAGCATAGGACTGAGCAAGAGCCGCACCCTTGAGGAGCGCAGGAGACTTGTTAAGGCCTACTTTGTTGGATTCGGTAGAGTATCAGCCACCATGATTGCGGAGATGATACAGAGCTACACAGGAGCGCAGGTAGACATCCGGCTTGAACCCTTTGACGAGGCCGGAAACAATATGCTCTATATCGACTTCCAAAGAGGGAGCGAGCCGACGCTCTATATGGGCGACATCAGTTTGCTGCTCGGGAAAAAAATACCGGCCCACATCCAATATCGGGCGGCGGTGACGTACCACCTCCCGGTCGGCATTGGAATACGGCGCAGGCATTACAGGTACGGCTACGACTTGTGCGGCACGAAGCCGGATATAGCCACGCTGGGCGCACTGTTCAAGAGGGCTTCGGTCACAGAGACGACGCGGAGAAGCTACGACGCGGAATACGCGCAGCCGTCGGAGAGCGACGTGTATTCAGGGGTCAAGCCGGACGTAGCCGCCATAGCCTCTATGCTAGCCGCAGAGAGCGTTGTGGAGGCGAGGGCAGGGAAATATACCCACGACTACAAAAGTGCCTCAGACGGGCAGAGAGAGGCCGGGAAATGGCCGCAGGAGGCGGCAATCGGGCAGCACAACACCGCCGAGAGCGCAGTCCAGGTTGGAGAAGTGAGCTATTTGAAAGACCATACGCCAGCCGGAGTTTTCCCGGACGGGGCAAAGGTCGGAGCCAAAAACGGAATTAACGCCGGAGCAGGAGTGAAATCCACGGACTACGGCGTTGATTATATCTACTGCGGTACGGGCTACGCACAGAGTTAGGAGGTGAATTGAAGATGGCATTTTGGAAGGAGAGTTTTCTTGACAAAATGAGAGCCGAGTGGCTGCGCCGAATCTACAAGTTCCAGTATTATGCCGGAGGCCAGTGGTTCGACGCGGTGATTACCGAGAAGAAAATCGAGGGCGACACGATGTATGTTACCACGACCACCACAGACAGCGCGGCGCTCACGATCACGCAAATCCGCCTGATTGACACAAGCGGAGAAGTCGCCGGAGAGATTTCGGAAAGTATCACGAAAACTGCCACGCAGGGCGTTATCACCCTTTGGGAGTTTCCGTTATACGAGATCGACGCAGCGGAGTAAGGAGGTGAGAAAGAGATGGCATACAACATTTTGGTTTGGAAAGACCACGCCGTGTCCCCGGCCAATACCTATGCGGTTACGGAGAACGACGACGGCACGATTACGCTGACCCCGGCAGGAGAGGTTATCCAGCAGGGGACGAACATGAGCGCCGTAAACTTCAACAACATGGAGACGGGCATTTTTGCGGCGAATGTTGGCGCGGCGGAGGCCCTGCAGCTTCTCCGTCTGTTCAAAGACAAGGTGGAGAGCCTTGAGGGAATTATCATTGAAGATACGCTAACCAACACGCAGAAATACCCCTTCAACGACAGCGTCAAAACCCTTGCACTTGGCAATGAGAACGTGAGAAACAATAAGGATTACACGGTCATTGTTGAGGCAGAGGCGGCAGACGGTTTTGTTGGCGATGTTGTTGTAAGCGACAAGATGCTGAATGGCTTCAAGATTGCCTATACGGGCAGCGCAAGCAGCGTATCGGTGAAGTGCTATGTTCAGGGAGGAAAGTAACCTATGGCAAACGTGATTATCAAATCGGAGGAGCGCAAGGCCCATGACGCTGAGGTGATGCGTTCTTTCGGAGTAAACCCGGCTGACAAGGGGGCGAGGGAGGCTGCGGAGCTGGTCGCCGCCCGTTCCCGCGAGGCCTACAGCGAATTAAAGAGAATGGAGGACAGACACAGATGAACGAAGTGATTAAGACACCGGGCACTCATATCGCATACGAGACGACCTCCAAGAGCATCATCTTCGGAGAGGACGAGGATTTGTCCATCAACCTGAAAAACAGGGAGCAGGACGAAAAGACCACAGTTGATATTTGCTCGGACAACGATGGATTCCTTGTGGTCGGTACGGCGGCAGGGCTGCGCTACGTGGCGCAGGTGGAAATCCCGGCCAGACAGTACACGGAAACAGAACAGGCAAACCCGAACTACGACCCGGAAGCAGAGGCGGGCACGGAGGCGGCGAACCAGACCATTACGACAAGGGAGCCTGTACCCTTCGACATCGACAACTGCACAATTTACCTTTGGGGAATGGAGGAATAAGGCGTGAGTAATTTTGATGACATGAAACTGGCCGTCGAGGCCCTTTCCGGCGGAAAGAATACGGTGTTGTTTGACGACACCGGTATGCCGTCCATTATGGTCGTTATCCCGAAGATGGTTTCAGACGCTCTGATTACCGGGGCGACGCAGGCCACTCACCCGGCTTTCCTCGTCAATAACGTGGAAAGAGAGAAAGTTTGGCTTTCCAAATACCACAACATCATCGTGAACAACCGAGCGTACAGCCTCCCCATGCAGGAGCCGAGGACGAGCCTCAACTGGCAGACGGCGGTAAACGCCTGCAAGCAGAAAGGCGAATGGTGGGGGCTTACGCCTCTCTCCCTTTGGGGAGCGATTGCACTGTGGTGCAAGAAAAACGGCACAATGCCCCACGGGAACAACAGCTACGGCAGAGACGTTACCTATACGCACGAGAGGGGCGTTGCGGCAACGGTAGGCTCGGATGGGCAGGTCAACAAGACCGCAACGGGAAGCGGCCCGGCGACATGGTATCACGACCACACGCCTTTTGGCATTGCAGACCTGAACGGCAACGTTTGGGACTGGTGCGCAGGCATGAGGCTGGTAGAAGGGGAAATCCAGATCATCCCCTACGCAAACTGCATGAGTGCAACCTGTGACATGGGCGCAGAAAGCACAGAGTGGAAAGCGATTATGCCGGACGGCTCCCTTGTTACACCGGGAACCGCCGGTACGCTCAAGTATGACTTTGTGAGCAGCAAGGTGACACTCTGCACGGCGATCACCAATGTGGTCGGCGATGAGGCAGCAGGAAGCGGAAGCGGCTCTACCTTCGAGGCTATGGCGCTGGCGAGCGGCGTTTCCGCAGCTCCGCAGATTCTGAAAGAGCTGGCACTTTTCCCGGCGGACAGCAACGGTTATGAGGGCGACTACTTCTACCTGAACAACGGAGCGACCGAGCGATTCCCGCTTCGCGGCGGCGGCTGGTACTCCGGTGCGTTTGCGGGCGTGTTCTACACGTACCTGCACTACCCGCGCTCGTACGTGAGCAGCTTCTTCGGGTTCCGCTCCGCTTTTTATGGGGAACTGTAAACTGTACGCAGGATAACTGACGGGGAGGGCGATAGCCCTCCCCTTTCTTTTACGGACGAGGGGAAAACCGATGGTAGACCAATCAAACAATTACGGCAAGGAAACGACGAGTTTTATACTCAAAGAAAAGATTGCCGACATGATGAAGTACGGTAAGCAGGCGGTAGCAAATTTTCCAAGGCGTGAACGCGAAACAGCGGCTGAGATAAGAAAGTCAATGCTCACTATGTATCGGCTCGCAATCACGATTGAGAAAAAATACTACAAGAAAACGACGCTGCAAGACCTCGACATTGAGCTTGATGTTCTGAGGCATTTTGTACGGCTGGCGCAGGATAAGGACTATTACGGGCCGAACATTGCGCCGCCGCTTCCCTTCAAAAAATACAAGCATTGGAGCGGTATGCTGAGCGAAATAGGCCGTATAATCGGCGGTTATATGAAGTACGCAAAATAACAGTATTTGGGGAGCAGGCCGGATAGCGATTCCCGCTTCGCGGCGGCAGCTGGAACAACAGTGCGAATGCGGGCGTGTTCTACACGAACCTGAACAACCCGCGCTCGAACGTGAACAGCAACATCGGGTTCCGCTCCGCTCTGCTGCTATGCCGGACAGGAGGCGCAGTCTCAAGGGACTTCGCCCGGAGCATAGCACCAAAGGGGCTTGCTTCCCTCCTGCGGTCAGGACAGGCCAAAGGAAAAGATTATATTGCCGTGAAAACGTACCGCAGCAGCGGCACGAGGCGGGAACGTCACGCACGGCGGGAGGGAGATAGACCGATATGGACAGTAAACCATGTGACGCTACAGCGGGCATGAGTGTACTCGACGACGTATACGACGGGATTTGTGAATACGAGGAGCTTTACAATTCGCACCTTGAGGCAAGAAAGGGCAAGCGATACCGGGACGATGTTATGAAGTTTACGGATAGGCTGGAAGAAAACCTCATTGAGATTCAAAACGAATTGATTTGGCAGACCTATAAAGTGGGACAATACCGGCAGTTTTACGTCAGAGAGCCAAAACTACGGCTTGTGATGGCGTTACAGTACCGAGACAGGATAGTTCAGTGGGCGATATACAGGAGGCTCTACGAGTTTTACGACAAGCAGTTCATTGAGGACAGCTACGCCTGTAGGCGAAACAAGGGCAGCCACAGGGCCGCAGATCGTTTGCAGTATTGGCTGCGACAGGTAAGCCGCAGGCCCGGAAAGTGGTATTATCTGAAACTGGACATCAGCAAGTATTTTTACAGGGTAGACCATGCAATCCTGCTCGAAATACTGGGAAGGAGGATTAAAGACCAAAGGTTGATGCACCTGCTCGAAAGGATAATCAACAGCGAGGACACCCGTTTTGGACTTCCTATCGGATTCAGCCCGGAGGATTGCACAGAGGATATGTGGCTTGCGGATGTGGGTATGCCGATAGGCAACCTTACGTCCCAGCTTTTCGCTAATCTTTACCTTAACGAGTTAGACCAGCTTTGTAAGCATGAGCTGCACATCCATTACTATATCCGGTATATGGATGATGTGATTATCCTTTCGGACGACAAAAGGAGCCTCGGGAATCTAAAAGAGATTATCGAGACATACCTGCATGACGCTCTGCGGCTCGACCTCAATAAAAAGACGGCCCTTAGACCGTGCAGCCTGGGTGTTGAATTTGTTGGATACCACATTTGGGCGACACACAGAAAGCTCAAAAAGCAGACAGCCCGGAGAATCATACGGAACGTCAAGAGGATGTGCGAAGAAGTCGCCGCAGGAAACATGAGCAAGGAGGCGTTTGACAGGACAGCAGCCTCTTACAGAGGGGTTCTGCTACACTGCAACAGCCGTGGGCTGCGGAGGAAGCTCAATGAGATTTACTCATCCTATGCACTGAAAATGAAAGAAGCATCGGGCCGCGACCGATAATTGGCAAACATCCGGCTTCAGCCGATAGAGAAAAATCGTAGAGCTGCGGAACGGGGGCGCAACAGCGTCCTCGTTTTCTTTTATCAAGCAGCAGGCGGGAAAGGAGGAAGAAGTGGAGGACGCAATTTCGAGAGCAGAGCACGAGGAGTTCCGCAAGCGGCTTGAGGAGCAGAACCAGCGGCAAGACAAGCGAATCTCGCTGCTTGAGGACAACGTGCGCCAGATCGGAGCCTTGACTACCTCGGTGGAAAAGCTGGCACTCAGTATGCAGAGCATGGCAAAAGAGCAGGAGCGACAGGGCGAGAGGATGGAAGTCCTTGAGGGACGCGACGGAGAGATGTGGAGAAAGGTTGTGAGCCACATCGCAACGGCGGTTATCAGTATCATCCTCGGTTTTATTTTCGCACAGATTGGGCTGTGAGGAGGGGTTATGAAAACTGGACTGATAATCCTCGTCTCTTTTTCCACCGGAGCCTTTGTGAGCCTGCTGCTGTGCAGAAACGCCATCGAACGGCTGCGCCGGAGGGTGAAAACCCTCCGGTCAGGAGGGGGAATCGAGACGAAAAAAAGCACGGAGACCATGAAGAAGGTTGTTTGGGTCTGCCTCGGAAACGGTTTTGCTTGGGTATGGTGCAGCTATATCCTCGCATACCTCGACAAGATGCAGATTGCGGAGAGCCTTTCACAGGTCGCAGTCACGGAGATTATTGGCGTTGTTTTGGCCTACGCCATTAAATCTCTTTTGGAAAATTTGAGCAAAAACAACAACTGGCCGGACAAGCACCGGGCGGCAAACGCAAACACCGCCGACACCGCAGGGCCGGAGCCGGAGCGCGAGGAGCCGACCGGTGTAGGCCAGTAGAAAGGAGCGACAATGCTTACAGGCAAGACGAACGAAGAAAAGATATGGAACTATCTCGTAGGGAAAGGCATGAGTGCGGAGGGCGCAGCGGGCCTGATGGGGAACCTCTATGCGGAGAGCGGGCTTAACCCGCAGAACCTGCAAAACACCTATGAGAAGAAGCTGGGCTACACAGATGCGGCCTACACCGCCGCAGTAGACAACGGGAGCTATGGCAATTTCGTCCGAGACAGCGCAGGCTACGGCCTCGCTCAGTGGACGTTTTGGAGCAGAAAACAGAATATGCTTAACTTTGCTCGGGCCGCAGGCAAGTCCATTGGGGACTTGGAGATGCAGCTCGATTTTCTGTTTAAGGAGCTTTCGGAGAGCTACAAGACGGTGCTCAACACCCTCAAGACGGCGAGCACTGTAAAAGCCGCCAGCGACAGTGTGCTCGTGAATTTTGAACGCCCGGCAGACCAGAGCGCAGCAGCAAAGAACAAGAGGGCGGGCTACGGCCAGAGCTACTATGATAAGTACGCAGACAAGGCCAGCACGCCCGGAAATGGAGGAAGCAGCATGACAGAACAGGAATTGCGGCAAAAGGTAGTCGACATCGCGCAGAGCTACATCGGATTCAACGAGGCCGACGGGAGCCACAAGAAAATTATCGACCTCTACAACAGCCACAAGCCCCTCGCCAGAGGGTATGCGGTGAAGTACACGGACGCATGGTGCAGCACGTTTGCAAGCGCGGTCGCCATCGCCGCAGGGCTGACCGACATCATCCCGACGGAGTGCGGGTGCGAGAAGCATATCCAGCTCTTTAAGAATTTGGGGAGCTGGCAGGAGAACGACGCTTACGTACCCTCCCCCGGCGACTACATTTTCTACGACTGGGACGACAACGGCTCCGGCGACTGCACGGGCAACGCAGACCACGTTGGCATCGTGGAAAAGGTGAGCGGCAAGACCATCACGGTCATTGAGGGCAACTACTCCAACAGCGTGAAGCGGCGCACGATCACCGTCAACGGGAAGAACATCCGGGGCTATGGCGTACCGAAGTACAGCAGCAAGGCGACCGGGACAAGCTCCGGCACCACCACGGGCGGCAGCACCGGAACGGCCACCACGGGCAGCTACAGTGTGGGCGACGAGGTGAACTTCACGGGCAGCAAGCACTACACCAGCGCGAACGCCGCCAGCGGAAAGAGCTGCAAGCCAGGCAGGGCCAAGATCACGCAGATTTACCAGCTCGGCAAGAGCAAACACCCGTACCACCTCATCGCCGTGAGCGGCGGCGGGAGCAATGTTTACGGATGGGTAAACGAGGCGGACATCTCCGGCACCACCACGGGCGGCAAGACCTACACCGTCAAGGCCGGGGACAGCCTTTGGGCTATCGCCGCGAAGCAGCTTGGCAACGGCAGCCGCTACACAGAAATCAAGAGCCTCAATGGCCTGTCCAGCAACACCATCCACCCCGGACAGGTTTTGAAGCTCCCGGATTAAGGAGGAGAGCGCAATGCAAGAATTTCTGATGAACCTGTTTACGGCGGTCGTTACGGCAGCCGTCCCGGTGATTGCGGGGTACGTTATCGTGCTGATTCGCAAGGCCGGGGACAACGCCGCAGCGGAGACCGAGGACATCAAGGTACAGGGGTATATCAAGGAGATCGCCAACGCCATCGCGGACGCGGTGGCGGCCACCAGCCAGACCTACGTGGACGCGCTCAAGAACGCCGGGGAGTTCACGCTGGAAGCGCAGAAAGAGGCACTACAGAAGTCCCTCGCCGCCTGTATCGCGTCCATCAGCCCGGCGGCGCAGGCATTTATTGAAGCGGCCTACGGCGACATCACGGAATACCTGACGACCAAGATTGAGGCGGAGGTACGCAAGCAGAAGCTCGAAGCACCGCTCACCATTTCCCTCCCCGTAACGGAGAGCGAGGCCGACACCACCGCCATCGCCGCAAGCACAGCAGCGGCAACAGCTGCGACTATCGCGCAGACGGCGGTAAATCAGCTCAAATCAGAGCCGACCGTCCAGACAGCAGAATAACAGACCCGTCGAAAAGACGGGCCAGCCCCTCTCATGGAGAAATCCGTGGGAGGGGCTTTATTTTTTTGCCCTGAATGGGGCACAGTCCACAATTCTGATACTATGAATACAGCACAGTCAACAAAATGCCCCAAAACGTGGCAATCTGCAAAAATGTTTTGGAAGTTTGGTTGACTTTACCCCAAATAGGGACTATAATTAAAGCACAGTCAAGGGAAACACAAGAGAGTTCCCCGAAACGGGTCAGAGGATAAAACAGAATGTGGACAGCACCGCCCAGCCAACGGGCCTCAAGCGGGAAGCGCAATGCGAAAGGAAACCTCGGAGCCGAAAGGGAACATCAAGGAGGACGCTATTATGAAGAAGTTCAGCAGCTACGCCGAGTACGAGAGCTGGACGGACACCTTTGAAAACGCCAGCGACTACGAGGAAATCCCGGTAGCGATTGACGACGGATGGAAAATCTCGATTGATATGTTCACCGCCTGCAAGAGCTACAAGACGGCCCTACGGCGTTTTGAAAAGACGTTCCGGGAGATCAGCAGGGACATCGCCGGATGGGTAGAGTGCATGAGGGAAAGCTGCGAGAGCGGCTACTTCAAGGACACGACCGGGTGGAGACCTGCGTGGTCAAACGACCCGGAGGAAATCAAGGCGTACAGTAAGAACGGCACCTATAGCTGGGGCGTTGAGGAGACTTCGGAGGGCTACTGGTATTTATTCCTGAACATCTCCGGCATCTATGCGGGCCGCGAGGCTGCCTAAATTTTTTTACCCCGGAACGCCCCAAAATGGGACTACGCTGTTTCGCATGAAACAGATTTGACGCATAACGGGGCGCTGACCTATCGACAGGACGGGGAGAAAGGACACGACATGACCATCAAGACATTGGAATACATCCACCGCCTACTTGTCGAGGAGGAGGCCAAAACCGGCGAGGTCTACAAGGCCGCGAGGAAGCTCCAGCACGAATACGAGGAGAGCGAGACGACGGGCAAAGACCTCGCCAAGAAGCAGGAGGCCGCTGCTGACGAGTACATGAAAATCCATATCGCGGCAGAGAACGCGCTTGAGGAGTTCGAGAGCCACGAGTGGTAATAAACCCTCCTGACCTACCGGGCCTACGGGGAGAAAGGAAACCGAATATGGAGAACAAGGCAAAAATCGTTGAAGAAAACGGGGCCTACCGCTACTTCGACAGGGATGGCAAGGAGCTGCACGACGGGGACACCATTGTTTACGAAAGCGGGCGTGAAGAAAAGCTCTACCTCACCACAGATGGGACGCTCGGGACGGACGCGACAAATCCGCACTGGATTTCCACTGGCAGAGCCATTCCGTGTGAGTACGGCATATACCCCCTTGAGCTTTCTGACCTACGGGAAGCGAGGCTGAAACCAGCACAATGAGCCGAAACGGGCCGCAGGCCCGTCGCCGGGAGCCGCCCTACCCGGCCTGATGATGGCAGGGCAGCGAAAGGAGATAACCACCATGACAACAGCAGAGCAGAAAATCAACGCTCTTTTTTCGGAGCTTGTACCCGCCAGCGGCAAGGCCGACACCGTGGCGGGGGAGATCGTCAGAGCCGTTTCCCGGATTGGCTACCGGAACTACAACGACGGCGACCACATCGGAGTTGGGTACGGCAAGGAGACTTGCAACCCGGCAGCCCGGTATCTCATTAAGAACGGCGGGGACGAGGTTGCGGTCATTGTTCGCGGTATGTGGGGAATAGAGGCGGACAGCCTCTATGATAAGGCGGTCGAAATGCTTGAGGAAGCCGCCGCCGCTTACATCGAGCAGCGCCCGGAGCTGAAAGCAACGCCAAACAGCGAGGATATGTGGAGCTACCGGGACGAGCGTGAGGACGTGGACGACTACGACGAGGAGGGCTGGGACGAATGAGGTACTACAGCACACAACGCCCGGTAGGGCCGGGGACGTTTCCAAAGCCGAAGGGGAACGCGGTCAAGGAGGTTTTCAACTTCGACAGCAAGACCTACTGCGAGGAGGTTGGCCGGGAGGCTTGGGGCTACATCGAGTACGAGAAGCCCCTCGACCCGGAGACGGCGGCAGGCTACGCGCTCGTGGCGGACGGCATTGGCTGCACGGGCTGCGTCCACGAGGCGGCCAGCCGGGATATGGACTGCTGCTGGAATTGCAGCCGCAACCCGGCCAGAAAGCCGCGAGACCTCTACCAGCACCGCCCGGCGGGAGGTGAGCGGCCATGATTGACTACGACAAGCTCCTCGAGGAGCTTCGGGAGGAAAAGGCGGCCTGCCAGTACGCATACGGCGAGATGGTTCCGGCGTTCTACGTGCAGGCCCTCCGCAAGGCCATCAAGGAAATCAAAGAGTGCCGGGACTGCGCGGCAGAGGCCGCGCGAATGGCAAGGGAGGTGCGCAGGACATGACGTGGAGCGAGGAAATCGAGCTGGAAATCCGCCAGCAGGCGGTTCGGCTCTACCCCAAGTGCGCGGCCCTGTTCGAGCTTCCGCTCATGGTTTACGCCCAGATCATGGAGGATAACGCCACGCGCAAGCGACCCTACAGGGTGAGCGAGGCGCGGGTACGCAAGGTTATCGGCAGTATGCCTGAGTTTCGTTGAGAGGAGGGCGGCACAGATGGACGATTACAAGGTCAAGCAGCTCCGGCAGATGCTCTCCCATGAGACAGGCAGCGGGGAGCATTACGGGGCAAGGTTGAGCCATTGGTACGGGGACACCCGGACGCTCACCATCGACGCGGGTGGGCTGAAAGCCCTTATCCGCTACTACGAGACACACAACACGAACTTGGAGGGAACATACGATGAATAGATACGCAGAGCTTTGTCAGAGACACCAGCAAGAGGTCAACGCGCTCCCCATCGGCTTCGCCTTTGGTAACGCGCAGTTTGCGGAGATGATGCGGGGCTGGGGTCTCGACCCGGAGAAAGACCTCGACAAAATCTACCGCCTCGGCAGCACGGGCGGCTACTACAAGAAGTCGGACGCGCAGCTAATCCGGGACACGTTCAGCAGACACGAGGCAGAGCGAGAGGCCGCCATCGCGGAGGACAAGACCGGGGATGGCTTCATCTACGAAATGTTCCTCTACGAGCTGGACAACCACGAGTACGGCTACACGATGGACACGGAGGACACGCTGGACGCGCTGGGGTACACGGCGGACGAGGTGTTGGCCGACCCGCGCCTCAAGAGAGGCATTGAGAAAGCCGTCACGGAGATTTGCAGGAGGGGGTAAGGTAATGTCGCAGTACGTATATTATCGCGGCTCACAGAACAGCAGAGAGACTGTCACATACGACATCGTTCGAGGGAACCAGTACATAACGACGTGCGTGGTTGACGTGCAGCTCCTCCTCTGCGGGATTAAGGCTTTCCCCTGCGGCAACGGGGACGACGTGAAGCTCACGGCGCAGCAGCGGCTCGAAATCCTCGAGACGGTGCAGGCGGAGCGCAAACGCATCACAGACAGCTACCCGGTCAAGACCTACGAGGGCTGGCAGGTGAGCGGCCTGCCCTCGTTCGAGGACTACTGTTTCCCTGGAGACAAGGTGGACGACGACATGGTGCAGCACTTCGTAGACAGCGTCCCGCCCGTCCTGATGCTTTCCTTTTGCACGCAGGGCGGGGAGCCGTACAGCAGCGAAGCGGACGAGCGTGGGGTCAGCAGACCCACATACATCACGTTCCACGACCTCGGCGGAGGCTACTGGCGGTTCGACGGCTACTGCTTCTACAAGGAGAACACGAACCGCTACACCCGGAAATCCCGCCTTGAGGAGCGTATCGACGAGGCCCGGAGGGAGGTTGAGGCAGATGGTTGACTACAAGGAGAAGATCAGGAAGCTCCTCGCACTGGCAGAAAGCCCGGTAGAGGCAGAGGCGCGGGCCGCCCTACTCAAGGCCCGGCAGCTCATGGCAGAGCATAAGCTCACGGAGCGGGAATGCCGGGAGGCGGAGAAGCAGGCTGTCAAGGACGTGCTGACGGACATCACTTGCAGCAAGCGGCGGGAGCCGTGGATTGTACCGCTCTCCGCGACCATTGGAGAGAGCTACTGCTGCAAGGGGTACAGAAAACGCTACCACGGCCAGCAGACGCAGCACGTGGGGTTCATCGGCCTCGAGGACGACGTGGAAATCTGCATAGCCGTATTCAAGTACGCCGTGGACTGCATACGGGCCGGGGTGAAGAACATCAGGCGCGAGTACGCAGACTACACCGCATACTACTCGAAGTTCATCAAGCAGGAATGCGACAGCTACGGCTACGGCTTCGTCATGGGTGTCGGTGCCGCGTTTGAGCAGCAGGAAAAGGAGAACAGAGAGGAGTGGGGACTTGTACTGGTGATGCCCAAAGAGGTCACAGAGGCCGCGCAGAGGCTCGGGAAAGAGGCTTTCAAATCCCGCGCAGAGGAAAGTATCTCTGCCGGCGCATACTACAACGGATATTCCGCCGGAAAAGAGTTTAATCCGGCGCGCAGGCTTTCAGAGGGGGCGGTTTTATGACGGACAAGCAGCAGGCCAGAGCCATCGCCAAGGCCTGTAACGAGGCTGGGTTGGATTCCCACATCACATGGCATAACTGCGCGGCAGACGCGCACACATGGGCGGAGAGAATTTCCGTCCGATTCCGGGACGGCAGGCAGCCACGCCCGGTCAAGAACAGCTATATGTTCTGCGACACGCTGGATATGTGCTTTTTCTACGGCGGGCCGCAGCACGATATTCCCTACATGACCTATGCTGGGTACGTCACGGAGGGCAGCCCGGACATCACCGAGGGCAAGCTCACGGAGGCGTTCAAAAAGGCCGGGACAGTTCTCCGCATAATGAAGCGGCTGGCAGAGGAGGCGGAGCAGCGTGTCGTTGAATGAGAACAAGCTCAAGGAGCTTGACAGCCATTGGAGTGAGGTCGTGGGCCTCGCAGCGCAGTACGGATTCGTGGTGCAGGCCTACGGCGGAACGGTTACGCTCCTCACCCACAAGAACCAACTCGAGGCCGTCGGGGAGGAGCAGTACATCAAGCGGCAGAGGGCCATGAACTGCATCGACATGGAGGCCCCGAAGCCGGACAAATAAAAAGCGGCGATTTCCGGGGAGAGAATTTCCGAAAATCACCGAGACGGAAAACCTATTTTTCTACTTGCCACTATTTTGCGAGAATTTAGGCGGAAAATACACCAAATAATTCGAGTTTTGGATTTTCGTTTCGGGCGGAGGAAAGCCCGCTATGCAGCAGTTTCCGGGGAGAAAACCTCGACGAAACGGAATATCCGGGGCGGAGCAGGACAACAAAGAGCGCGCAGCCGGATTTCCGACAGCGGAAAGCCGCAAAGTATAGTAAAGAGAAGTAAAGTAAAGGGAAGTAGAGTATAGAAAGAAAAGAACAAAAGAAAGCCCACAGGAGGTATCACAATGGCCGACGACTTTTATGCCCGTTGGTTTACGCGGACGCAGCCGCCAGCTCCCACCCCGGAGCAGCTTTGGGAACGGGAGACGGCACGGCTCCGCAGCTTCGCTACCTCGGAGACCGCCCAGCAGCTCGTAGAGCGGTTTGACGTGCCGGAGGTGGACGAGGCGGAGCAGGCGTTCAAAGCAGCCCTCGCAGAGGTGTCAGACCCGGAGACCCGGAACCTGATAGACATGGCCGTTGGTAAAATCTCACGCGCATATCAGATTCTTGGCTTTTGCGCCGGACACTTTTCGCAGGACAGCCGGGCGCGATTTTTTTAGGCTTATTTGTGATAACCTTGCAGCAATGATTTATCATAATTATATACATCAACTAACCACATTGTAAAGCAAAAAGCAAGCCATTTTCAGACTTGCTTTCCACCAGATTACTGCACCTTATTGCCAAATCATCTCCTTATTCAAAATTCCCTTTTCATACTCTTGTATAGTATTTATTTGCTACCCATTCCATCTGTTTATCTGCCTTCAACTCTTCCTTAATCCCCTGTGTCTATTTCATTTGCTCTACAATTGACTATTATTCCAGCGATTATATAAAAACCATAACCAATACAAAATATGGAAACGGTGCTTCTAACTATACCGCTAAAGCCTTTCGCCATTATCCCGAAAATAGTACTCCAGCAAAGAAATAGCGCCAGCAGACATAAAAAACTCGAACCCCTTGTAAAATGGGCATCAGAAGTTTTCTACCCGTTATTCTTGTTCTATAATTCAAGTGAATCTTCTGAATCTATCCACATCTGTAAATTGCCATCGAGATATAATCTTGCATATTCTAAAGGCTCATCCACAGCCAATGAAGTAAGCGCACATTCTGATCCATATGTGGTTT
>ERZ779866.404-NODE-404-length-47792-cov-17.388944_pt1 | contig 47792 bp, 54 predicted proteins | sample MGYA00511248_ERZ779866 | MGnify/ENA primary metagenome ERZ779866 (study PRJEB29588, sample SAMEA2155758) | human gut metagenome | biome: human gut; feature: human-associated habitat; material: faeces | place: Denmark | collected 2008/2010 ... | reverse complement strand
CAGAAAATCCATGATTTTCGCCAATGCCCTCAAATCGTCTTCTTGTTGTGACATAGATTGATAAATATTTATTGTTGATACTTCCGGTTACATTCCCAAGCCCTTGCGCCTTTTCTTTTTCCTCTTGCGCTGCATCGCCCGGATAAAGGCTTCCTCCTCGGCATCCACAGCCGGACCTTCGGGAGTGAGCAGACCGACACTGCCCGCTGTGTCCTCGTGGTCGGATGCGGTCTGTCCGCGCATATCCTCTCCTGTTTCCACCGGAACGGACAGCGGAATCGGCGGCAGTCCGGCATAAGGCAGCGTGAAGTGTTCCTGCAAGGCGTTGGCGGAAAATTCCCTGCCCAGCCGGGAGCCGTTCAGCACGGTTTTCGTCCGGTGATCTACGAACGTCGCGCCCGTGATACGGCCTGCGGCGTTTTGCCGGAAAACGGCGTCGATGCCGTCGGTTTTCAGCAGGCGCACGAACTCGTCCTGCGTCCGGGCGCGGTGCATGGCGCGGGCCACGGTTCCACGAATGGGACCCTTAATTTGCTCGGATTTGATGTCGACGTCGTTTCTGGCGATCTGCTTTTGCAAGAACTTATAGCCGCCTTTGGGGGTCAGGGCCGAGGATTTGATCGGTGTGCCGACCCACTTGCCCCGTTCGTCGGTGGCGGTGTAGACGATGCCGTTCCACCGCTTGCCGTCGGCTTCGCCCTTGCGTTCCTCCAGATCGACATTATAGAGGTTCAGCAGGGTTCGGAACTCGGTGATCGAGCCGAAACGGTATTGCTCGGCCAGAAGCCGCACGGCGGACTTCATCTGCTGTTTGAGGTTGTCGCGTCCGTATTCGACCCGGCGGGCCGTGTCGAACTCCCGCTGCTCCTGTCCTTTGACGGCGGGCCGCAAGCCGTATCTGTGTTCGATGGATTGCAACGCATCCACGGAACGGCGGCGTTCGAAATTATGGTCGAGTTTACGACCATATTCATCAATCCGCACCGATACGATATGTATATGCTCGCGGTCGATGTCGCGGTGCTTGAATACGTAATAGGGCTGATCCCCGAAGCCCATGCGCTCCATGTACTCGCGGGCAATCTCCGTAAGTTGGGCATCGGTCAGACAGTCGGTGATGGCTGGATTCAGCGATACGTGGAATACGGGATTTTTTGTGCGGCGATTTACGGCCAGATAGGGCGCGAAACTTTGCATTGCATCCGTGAGGTTGAAACGGTCGGGGCGCTCCATATCTATTACCCGATTGCATAGCAGCAGATCGGCTTCCCCGCAGTTCACCTTGTCGGCGTTGTATTTTAAAACGCCTGATAAATTGCTGCCGGAGGTTATTCGTGCGACCATTTGGATTTCAATTCACGGGTAAGGTCGATAACCTGCTGTTCAAGAGCGGTTAGTTCGCGTGTAGACTTTTCCAGCCGTGACAATAGAGCCACGGCCCGGCGGTCGTTAAAATTGGTGTGGATGGCTTTGACGGTCTGGTTGTAATTGACCCCGACGGCCCGGATTTGCGCAAGAACGGAGGTTAGGCGGGCATAGTAATCCTGCGCGGTTTTGTCAATTTTGACAACGTGAAAAATTCAGCCGAAAATACGACCGACGATGAATTTCGATTTGTTCGGTTCCCCGGCTTTAAGCATCATGTTTTCGAATTGCATCTGCTGTTGTTCGTCCAAACGGAACGTGTGGCGGTAAATCTTCCCTCCCGCCAATAGGGTTTCTTTCTTGGGCTTTGCCATGTTTAAAAAAAAATTTAAGGTTTATGCGACTTGGGAGCATAACCTGCTCGGACTTCCGGTTTTAACTTTTCGTCGGACAAACCGCAGTTTGTCGGACAAAAGTACATCTTGCTATTTGCTCTACGCAAATAAAATCCGTCCCCACGGGACGAAAAGGAGTTGCCGCGGGCAACGACTTTCCATCCTAAAACCTGTATACCGAATTGGTAATCCTCCCGCTGCAAAGGTAAGGACTTTTTCCCCTCCTGATACGGGCCAATTAGGGCGATCGAGGTAGATCGAGGGACCCGCTGGTATCTTTTGGCGGGTTTCATCCTTTTATTTGTGCCGGGTTCGGAATCGTTTTTTGAGAATTGATTACGGAAACGGCGTAACAACGAAGCGATAAAACGGTGCAACATTGAAGCATCGAAGCAATGCAACAACGAAGCGGCGCAACATCGCAACAACGAAGCGGTGCAACATTGCAACAACGAAGCGGTGCAACATCGCAACATTGAAGCGGCGCAACATTGCAACAACGAAGCGACGCAACATCGCAACAACGAAGCGGTGCAACATCGCAACAACGAAGCGGCGCAACATCGCAACAACGAAGCGGCGCAACATTGCAACAACGATTCAATAATATAAGCAAAGCAATTTTTAATAAAAAGAATATGAACAAGAAACCTATTTCTATTTCATTCGCCAACCAAAAAGGCGGCATTGGAAAATCAACTCTTACGGTCTTGGCCGCTTCTTGGCTGCGCTACGTTCGGGGTTTGAATGTGCTGGTCGTGGATTGCGACTTTCCACAAAACAGTATCGTCGAATTACGGGAGCGCGAAAAAAAGGCTGTTATGAAAAACGATGCCTACAAGCTCATGCTCCAGCGGCAATTCGAACGGCTCCAAAAGAAAGCCTACCCGGTGATCCGCTCAACGCCGGAAAACGCGGAGAACGACGTGCAGGTATTCCTCGCCAGCGAATCGGAACCCTATGACGTGGTGCTTTATGATCTGCCGGGCACTATGGGCACAAAGGGCGTAATCTATACGATTTCGTTGCTGAACTATCTCTTTATCCCTATGCGGGCCGACCGTCTTGTGATGCAAAGTACGCTGAACTTCGCACAGACGGTTTACGATAAATTCGTCGGAAACCCGGCCACGAACATTCAAGAGGTCTTTCTGTTCTGGAACATGGAGGACCGCCGCGAAAAGACCAACATCTATACCCTCTACGAAAGGATGCTGGGAACGCTCGATATGAAAGTTTACACGTCGCGGATTCAAATGCGGTCGAAGTTCAGCCGGGAGTTGGCGGACACGGACGGCACGGTGTACCGCTCGACGCTATTTCGCTCGGACGGGACTTTCCTCCGCGAAAGCGGTATGGCCGCTCTGATGGATGAAATATGTACTACAATCGGCATATAAGCTATGGCAAAGAAAAAAGGACGCTATGAGCCGATTGACGAGGATATGATTCGCAATCTGATCGGCGGAGTGGATGCACCGCCGCGGTTGGTTCCGAAGCAAGTGCCCGTTGCCGTACCGCAGGAAGCATCGCCGCCAGAAACCCCGCCACCGGAAGCTATGGCTGCACCTCCGATTGAAGATTCGGGCCGTAAAGGCCGCAATACAAGAGGAACGAATACAAGCTATGAACAGTTATTCCTGACCCCGCGAGCATATCGGGCACAGAACTTTTGTCGAATAGATTGCGAAACATGGAAGAAATTAAATCTGATTGTTCATTTTCTCGGAGGTAAACAAATATCGGTTCCGGGACTTATTCACAACATTATTATAGAACATTTAGCGACATACCGGGATGAGATAAACTCAAAATTGAATCAATTAACGAAAACAATCTAACTATGACAAAAAAACACATGAACAAACGAATGCGGCGGGGACTGCTGCGGATTTCCTTTTTCACGGGACGCAAAGAGAAGCGTCCGCCCGATACGCGGGACGAGGGATGCACTTGCGTCCGGATGCAGGTGGAACACAACGTCCCGGAATATGCTGCGAAGTTCCTGCGGCCGCACAACCTGAAAAACCGGGTTTCGGTCTACATGGAGCGCGATGTGCGGGATGCCTTGCAGGTTATCGTGAAGCGTATCGGCGGCAGGGAACTTACCACCGCCGGATATATCGACAATATCCTGCGTGAACATCTGGAAGCACACAAGGACCGGATAAACGAAATAAGCCGCAGCCATGCCGATATTCTGTAAAGCGATGATAGCCCTGTGACTGGCCTATTCGGTATATATGCTGCTGGACCGCCACATATACCGGGGACGTTTAAATTACCTGCTTTTCGGGCGTCGGATTGAAAAGGTGAAAAGCTGGCTGCATCGTATAACCGCTCCGGCGGTGAAAGCGGAGCCGGAAGCGCAGCCGACGGAAGATATTGCGTTACACCGGAGTTATCAGTACGATCCGCCGCCTGCACCTGAACCGGAACCGACACCGCTGCCGGAACCTGCAAAACCGCCGGAAGCGGAAGCGCCGCCGACTGCGCCCCCGGAAACTGACGCTCCGGACGATTCGGCTCCTGCCGTTTCGCACCCGACACCGCCGCCGGAGAGCGACAATTACAACGAGGACGAGGAATATATGCGGCACATGGCAAATACCGACGAGGGACCGCAGCCGGGGGCTGTCGATGCTGACGACCTGCTGGTTCTGCTCTCGGTTTTCTCGAAAGGCAAGAGTGCCACGCAGCAGGAGATCGCCACGGCACGGCGGGCCATGCGGGCCGTTTCGGGTTCGCAGATCGAGCAGTCGATTTTAGACCAGTTGAACGGCAAAGACGGCTATGTTGCGGTTATGCTCGACATGATTACAAAGGACCTGCACGCGGAGGACGATGCACCCCCGCGGGAGAATAAAAAATCTGACCGGGCTTTTCGTCTGGAGGATTTTGTATAACGGATGTCTAACTTAAACCAAATGCCTATGAGAAAGGATTTTTTTGATTCCGGCTGACGACGGAAGTGCCGTTTATGAACGGCGAAAATACGTCAGATAACATTTTCCATTGTTCGCTGCCGGCCGTCATGGGCGGTCGGCAGTTTTTCACCAAATCAAAAACACAAATTATCTATGAAAAGTAAAAACAGAAAATTTATGATTACTCCGCTCAATCCGGCCCGGCCCTCGCGCCGTAAACGTTTCGCCGCTCTGTTCTTCGCGGCTTGGGGCATGCTGTGAACGTTGGCAGCTACGGCGCAGACGGGCGACGGCTCGGCGGGCATACGTCAGGCCGCGCAAATGGTAAACGGCTACTTCGAACCTGCCGTGAAGCTGATCTACGCAATCGGGGCCGTCGTGGGGCTGATCGGGGCCGTAAAGGTCTACGGCAAATTCTCGTCCGGCGATCCGGACACGGCAAAAACCTGTGCCAGTTGGATGGGTGCGTGCGTCTTTCTGATCGTCTGCGCCACGGTATTAAAATCATTTTTCGGCACAACGTATTAGTATATGGCAACATTCGAAATCCATAAGGGCGTGGATGCGCCCGTCGAATTTAAGGGGCTGAAAAGTCAGTACTTGTTCATCTGTGCCGGGGGCCTTATCGGGGCATTCCTGATCGTCGTGATTTTGTATATGAGCGGTGCGGGGCAGCTATCCTGCCTGCTCGTCGGGGCTGCGCTCGGCGGCGGTACGGTATTGCTCACATACCGACTGAATGAGAAATACGGGACCTACGGGCTTATGAAAGCATTGGCCGTAAAGCTGCATCCCCGCCGTATCACCAACCGCCGCCGCGTGCAGCGCCTAATCCGCATGGGCCATGTATAGCACGCTGAAAACTACTACGCTGGAACGTAAATTTCCGCTGCTGGCCGTCGAACATGGCTGCATCATCAGCAAGGAAGCCGACATTACGGTTGCTTTCCGGGTCGAATTGCCGGAGTTGTTCACCGTTACGGGTGCGGAGTATGAAGCCATGCACTCGACATGAGCAAAAGCAATCCGGGTTCTACCGGATTTTACGGTCGTGCATAAACAGGACTGGTTTATTGCAGAACGATATGCTCCGGAAATCACGGACGACATGAGTTTTTTAAGCCGCAGCTATGAACGTCATTTCAACGAACGTCCGTACCTGAATCACACCTGCTACCTGTTCATCACCAAAACCACACGGGAGCGCACACGGCAGCAATCGACATTCAACACCCTTTGCCGGGGTTACCTGACACCGAAAGAGGTGCGGGATAAGGATGCCGTGGGGCTGTTTCTGGATGCCGTGGGGCAGGCCGAAAGCATCATCAACGAAAGCGGGCTTTTCAAGGTCGAACGGCTCACGGAAGCGGAGATCGTCGGCGCGGCAGAAAAGGCCGGGATTCTGGAAAAGTATTTCGCACTCACGCAAAGCGACACGGCGATATTGCAGGATATTCGGCTGGACCCCGGACGGATGCAGGTCGGCGATAAAACCCTATGCCTGCACACGCTGTCGGATTTGGACGACCTGCCGCAAAAGGTTTCGACGGACAGCCGTTTCGAACGGCTCTCGACGGACCGAAGCGACTGCCGCCTGTCGTTCGCGGCTCCTGTGGGGCTGTTGCTGTCGTGCGACCATATTTATAACCAGTACATTTTTCTGGACAATCCCGCCGAAACGTTCCAGCAGTTCGAGAAACGCACCCGGAACCTGCAATCGCTGTCCCGGTATAGCCGGGCCAACCAGATTAACAAGGAATGGCTGGACTTGTATCTCAATGAGGGACATAGCCGGGGGCTTATGCCTGTGCGGTGTCATTGTAACGTCTTGGCGTGGTCGGACGATGCGGAGCAGTTGAAACGCATTAAATCGGATGTCGGGTCGCAGCTTGCGACTATGGAGTGCAAGCCGCGGCACAACACGGTTGATGTTCCGGCGCTGTTCTGGGCGGGCATTCCGGGCAATGAAAGCGATTTCCCGGCCGAAGAAAGTTTTTATACCTATCTGGAGCAAGCCCTGTGTTTCCTTACCGGAGAAACGAATTACCGGGATTCGCCCTCGCCGTTCGGGATAAAAATGGTGGACCGGGTATCGGGTAAACCGCTGCATCTGGATATATCGGATTTACCGATGAAAAGAGGTGTCATTACGAACTACAATCGGTTCGTCGTGGGGCCGAGCGGGAGCGGCAAATCTTTCTTTATGAATCATTTGGTGCGTCAGTATTACGAGCAGGGCACACACGTCGTACTGATCGACGTTGGCAACAGCTACAAAGGATTATGTCAGCTTATCAACCAGCGCACGGGCGGTCAGGACGGGATTTACTACACCTACGACGAGAAAGCGCCTATATCGTTCAACCCGTTTTATGTGGACGACAATGTTTTCGACGTTGAGAAGCGTGAGAGCATCAAGACGTTGATTCTGACCCTCTGGAAACGGGATAACGAACCGCCGTGCCGTGCCGAGGAAGTCGCGTTGTCGAACGCCGTCAATCTCTACATCCAGAAGATTCAGAAGTATGACGACCTGCGCCCGTGCTTCGACACGTTCTATGAGTTCATCGACAAGGAGTACCGCGGATTGCTGGAACGTAAACGTGTCCGGGAAAAGGACTTCGACATCGAGAATTTTCTGAATGTGCTGGAACCGTACTACAAAGGTGGCGAATACGATTACCTGCTCAATTCCGAGCAGAATATCGACCTGCTGAACAAGCGCTTTATCGTGTTCGAGCTGGACAATATCAAGGATCATCCGATTCTGCTGCCCGTTACGACGCTGATTATCATGGAGTGCTTCATCAGCAAAATGCGGCGGCTGAAAGGTATTCGAAAAATGCTCGTTATTGAGGAAGCATGGAAAGCCCTTACAAGTGCATCTATGGGGCAGTATATCAAATATCTATTCAAAACGGCCAGAAAATATTTCGGTGAAATCTGCGCTGTTTCGCAGGAAGTGGACGACCTTATTTCCTCGAAAATCGTTAAGGAAGCGATCATAGCGAACTCGGACACGAAAATCCTGCTGGACATGCGCAAGTACATGAATAAGTTTGATGCTATCCAGTCGCTTTTGGGCCTGACGGACAAACAAAAGTCCGAAATCCTGTCTATCAACCTTGCCAATGACCCCAGACGCAAGTACAAAGAGGTCTGGATCGGGTTGGGCGGTACGCAGTCCGCGGTTTACGCTACGGAGGTCAGTACGGCCGAATACTACACCTATACCACCGAGGAAAGGGAAAAGGTGGAGTTGTTCTCGCTCGCGGACAAGCTGGACGGGGACATCGAACTGGCGATAAAACAGCTTGCCGAAAACAAAGAAAAAAAGAACCTAAAAAATCAAAATCATGTTTAAGAGTAAGAAAACAAGAGCCGTGGAAACGGCAATAGAACATCTTTCGGCGACGCTTTGCCGTGCTGCCGAAAGCCTTGCCGCCGTCGCCGACGACGTGCGTGCGAGCCGTGCGGAAATCCGCAGGGATTACATCTGCGGCGGCTGGACGACCCCGGACCTTAACCGGGGACTTATTATCTCCAAGCTGCCGGAGGGATTCAATGCGGCAATTTACGCCCCGCCGCTGAACCGCAAGCGGACGCGCCTGCTGCGGGTCTTTGTCCGCGTGGACGGCGACGTGCTGAAAGCCTGCTACGACGGTGTGGAGCATACGATCACCACGAACCCGCTGCATGACAGCATTACGTTTCCCGGCTACGGAACATTCCTGCGGGACGATCAAATTTTCGGGTAGCCATGCGCAGAATCATTTTATCATTTTTTGCCGCGCTGCTCCTGTCGGGAGTGGCGCGGGCGCAGATTCCGGTGACGGATGCGGCCAACATCACGCAAAGCATTGTCAATTCCGTTACGGAGCTGGTGCAGACTTCGACCACGGCGGAGAATATGATCGGCAATTTCAAGGAAACCATGAAAATCTACCGTCAGGGCAAGGAGTATTACGACCGCCTGCGCAATGTTACGCACCTTGTCCGGGACGCTCGTAAGGTGCAGCAGTCCATTCTACTGGTCGGGGAACTCTCGGACATCTACGTAACAAGTTACGACAAAATGCTCACGGACGACAATTTTTCGTCGCAGGAACTTTCGGCCATCGCCGCCGGGTACAATAAGTTGATGGAACGGGGCATGAACTCCCTGAAAGACCTGAAAGAAATCGTCAATCCGACGGATTACTCCATGACCGACAAGGAACGACTGGACCGCATCGACCAAGCGCACGGCGAACTCACGCACACGCGCGATCTGATGGTCTACTACACGCGCAAAAACATCTCCGTTTCGTACCTGCGTTCGCAGCGGAAAAACGACACGCAACGGGTGTTGGATTTATACGGTTCGGCGGACGAAAAATATTGGTAGCTATGGTAATGCCTTTATCTGACGGGATGGATATTCATTTCACCAGCCTGCATAAAATTCTTCGCAACCTCTACGAACAGATGACGCCCCTAACGGACGATATTGCCACGTTCGCTACGGCCGTCGCCGGATTGGGTGCGCTGCTGTATATCAGCTACCGGGTCTGGCAGGCCCTTGCGCGGGCCGAAGCCATTGACGTATTCAGTCTGTTGCGGCCGTTCGTTATCGGCTTGTGCATTATCGGATTTCGTCCTATCGTCGTCAATTCGATCAACGGAATTTTAAAACCGCTGGTCGTCGGCACGAATCATATCCTGAAAGATCAACTGCTGGATATGAAAGAACTTCAAAAGAAGAAAGACCGTTTGGAATGGGAGGAAGCTGTACGCCGCAAGACATACGGCGTAATAGACCCGAACGAGGATTACGATGCGGAATTACGGGCGCTGGGTCTGGACGTTCCGACACAAAGCGTCATGGATTCGCTGTATGAGGTAACGCATATTTTCAGTACGAAATATTGGGTGCTTCAATTTTTCCGGTGGCTGCTGGAAATTCTGTTCGGGGCTGCGGCATTGGTGATCGACACGCTGCGAACTTTCTATTTGGTTATCCTTACGATTTTGGGGCCGATTGCCTTTGCAATCAGCATCTACGACGGCTTCCAATCTACGCTGACCTATTGGCTCTCGCGGTACATTTCGATTTACCTGTGGCTGCCGATTGCCGACCTGTTCAGCGCCATGCTTGCGAAGATTCAGGTTTTGTCGCTCGACCGGGACATCGAATTAATCGGCGAACACTCGTTCCTGCCGGATTCGGCGAACTCGGTTTACCTGATTTTCCTGCTTATCTCGATTATCGGCTATTTCACGATTCCGACCGTTGCAAGCTGGATTGTGCAGTCCGCAGGGACCGGGGCCTACAACAAAAAGGTTACGGGTGTTTTCGGCGGAGCTACGAACGTCGCCGCCGGAGCTGCCGGAGCCGCCACGGGCAATGTGTCCGGGGGACTGATGAAATAATAACACTTGTAAAACATGGAATTTAAAGCATTAAAAAACATCGAAACAGCCTACCAGCAGTTACGTCGTTATTCGATGGCGTTTCTGGGGTTGTGTGCCCTGATTACGGTCGTCGCCGTATGGAGGTCGTACAGCTACGCCGAAAAGCAGCGTCAGAAGATTTACGTGCTGGACAACGGCAAAAGCCTGATGCTGGCCCTATCGCAGGACCTTTGGCAGAACCGCCCCGTCGAAGCGCGGGAACATGTCAAACGGTTTCACGAACTGTTCTTCACGCTCGCCCCGGATAAGGCGGCCATCGAAAGCAACGTCAACCGTGCCATGATGCTGGCCGACAAGTCGGCGATTGCGTACTACCGGGACCTCTCGGAAAAGGGGTTCTTCAACCGCCTGATCGCGGGCAACGTCAGCCAGCGCATTGTGGTAGACAGCATCGCCGGGAACTTCAACGACTATCCCTATGAACTTCGAACCTATGCCCGGCAGCAGATTATCCGCGAAAGCTATATCACCGAGCGCAGCCTTGTCACCTCCTGCCAGCTTATCAACACCGTTCGTTCGGACAACAACCCGCAGGGCTTCATCATCGAACGGTTCACGGTATTGGAAAACAAAGACCTGAATCGCTATGAAAGGTAAGCACATTCTCAAACCTCTGTGCGAGGTGAAAGATCGGGCGTTGGGGCGTTTGAAGAACTATCTGGAGCAACGCACCCCGCGCCAGCGGTTGTATATCGTCCTTACCGCGCTGCTGCTGTTCGCAGCCGTGGATATATGGATGATTGCAAGCAGCCTTTCGGGGCACTCCGAACCGCTGCCTGCGGAACACATCGAAGTATCAGTACCATTAAAACCGTAAACTATGTTAGGTAAGACCAAGAATCCGGGCGGACAATCCGCCCCGCAGAAAAACAAATATCTCGTCATTGCGCTGCTGTGCCTGCCGTTCGTGCTGTGCCTGTACCTGATCTTCGGCGGCAGCGGGGAGCAAGCCCCCGCCACGGTCGGCGGGTTGAATTTCAACATCCCGGACGGCCGGACACAGAATATCGAGGGCAACAAGCAGAAAGCGATGGAGCGCGAGCAGATGAACGAACAGCACGACGCCCGTGTGCGGACGCTGGCCGAAAGTACGTTCTCGCTGTCGGGCGACACGGTGCAGGCCCCGAAGCGTGAGCAGCCCCAGCCCGACCAGATCGCGCAGTCGCGCAACACCTACCGGGACCTGACGCGGGAAATGAACTCGTTTTATGCCACGCCACGGCCCGACCCGCAGATCGCGGCTTTGAAAAAGCAGGTCGCGGAACTCTCCGCCGAACTGGAACAGTCGCGCGAAAAGCCCGACCCGCTGGACTACATGGAACGCAGCTACGCCCTTGCGTCCAAGTATCTGGGCGGCCAGCCGCAGGCGCAGCCGCAACCGGGCGCAACCTCTGAGAAGTCGAAAGACCGCGCGGCATGAGCGCACCGCACGGCGGACGGAACGGTTTCGGGATTGTCGCAGCCTGTGAGCGATTCTGCGTTTATGGCGCAATACGGCAAGCCCCGTAACTACGGATTCAACACCGCCGTCGGGGAGGGTGTCGCGGAGAACCGCAACGCAATCCGCGCGGCTATCGACGCCGATCAGGTCATAACGGCGGGGGCCGTTGTCCGGCTGCGGCTGCTGGAGCCGATGCAGGTCGCACGTTATGTCCTGCCGACGAATACGGTCGTGTTCGGCGTGGCGGGCATCGAGGGGCAGCGGCTTTCTATCACCGTGAAAAGCATCGAAAGCGGGGGCAACATCATCCCCGTACAACTCACGGCGCACGACACGGACGGACAACCGGGGCTTAATATCCCGAACTCGTTAGAGCGCGAAGCGGCAAAGGAAGCCGTGGCAAGCGTCGGTTCGTCGGGCATATCGAGCATATCGGTTACGCACAACGCCGGGCAGCAGGCCGCAATGGACCTTGTGAGGGGTGCAATGTCTGCGGGCAGCCAATACCTGAACGCAAAGATGCGGGAAGTAAAAATCAACCTTAAAGCAGGTTATCAGCTATTATTAATTTCAAAAGAGTAAACCAACATGAAAAATCTTATTATGACATTCGCGGCAGCCGTGGGCCTGTCGCTCGGCAGCTTCGCACAAAGTGCAACCGCCGAATCAAAAGCATTCCACTCCAGCCAGATCGTCGCACCTTACGACATCGAAGTAACGTATAACAAAACCGTGCATGTCCTGTTCCCGGCGGCTGTGCAGTACGTCGATCTGGGCAGCAACGACATCATTGCGGGCCGTGCCAGCGGTGCGGAGAATGTCGTGCGCATCAAATCCGCCGTTGCGGGATTTCCGGGCGAAACGAATTTCTCGGTCATAACCGCCGACGGGTGTTTCTATACGTTCAATGTAACCTATGCCGACCAGCCGGGCCAGCTATCCGTGGAAATGGACGACTGGCTGCGCAAGAACCCTACGGCGGAGTATGCCAACGACCGACTGTTCGTGCGGCTCTCGGAGCTGGGCGGCGAAACGCCCGTGCTGGTAAACCGCATCATGTATTCGATCTACAAGAAAAACGCTTCGGACATCAAGTCCGTCGGCTCCAAACAGTTCGGGATTCAAACCCTCCTGAAAGGGGTCTACATTCATAAGGACCTCATGTATTTCCATATCGCCGTGCGCAATATGTCGAATGTGTCCTACGACATAGATTTCATCCGTTTCAAGGTCGTGGATAAGAAAGTTGCCAAACGAACCGCTGTTCAGGAAACCTATGTGAATCCGGTGCGGGTGTTCAGCCAGCAGAACACCGTGGACGGAAAAGCAACTGTTCGCAACGTGTTCGTGTTCCCGAAAATGACGCTTCCGGACGACAAGGTGCTGACGGTCGAAATCTTCGAAAAGGGCGGCGGACGGCATCAGTCGTTCAACATCGCTAACGGGGAACTGGTCGGGGCGAAACTCATTAACGATCTGAAAACCCGGTAGCCATGCGAAAGTACATCATCATAGCACTCGCGGCGGTGTGCCTATTCGGGCTGTGGCCCGGCGAGGTACACGCGCAGCGGGGGCTTCCCAAACAAAAGGGAATCCAGATCACGGCGGGCTGGGTGGACGGTTTTTCGTTCGTGAAAGCCGGACGGCGAGCCAACTTCTACGGCGGTGTGGCGTTCTCCAGATATAACCGCAATTCGACGCGCTGGCTCGTGGGGCTGGAATATCTGCAAAAGGATTACACTTATCGGGGTGAGGTCGTGCCCAAAGCGCAGTTCACGGGCGAAGCCGGATATTTCGTTCCGCTTGCCGCAGACCGGGGCCGGAACGTCGTGCTGTCGGTGGGGTTCTCGGCGCTGGCCGGGTACGAATCTTCGAATTGGGGCAACAAACTGCTGCATGACGGGGCGCGGCTCCGGGATGCCGATTGTTTCCTGTTCGGCGGGGCGCTTACGGCCGAAGTCGAAACCTATCTGTGCGATAAGGTCGTGTTCTTGGTGAGCGTCCGGGAACGGACTTTGGCCGGGTCCACGGTCGGGACCTTTCACACGCAGTTCGGGTTCGGGTTCAAATTCATCATTAATTAACCGCGCATGAATTTACTGGAATTATTTTCAGGCATCGGGGGTTTCTCGCTGGGGCTTCATCAAGCGGGATTTACCTTTGATAAGGTCTATTTTTCGGAGATAGACCGTCATGCCATTGCTAACTTCAAACACAATTTTCCAAATGCACAACACGTCGGATCAGTCTGCGACATTACAGGAACTTCCATTGAACGTCCCGATATTATCACTTTCGGATCGCCTTGCCAGAATTTCAGCGCTGCTGGAAACGGCCTTGGATTGCAAGGAGCAGAAAGTTCACTCATACGGTACGCGATTAAGGCCATTGACTACTTTAGACCTGACATTTTTATCTGGGAAAATGTTAAGGGCGTCCTCTTCGAACGACATTGCCGGGATTTTTGGGCTATCGTCAAGGCCCTTGCCGACATTGGGGTTTATCAGATCGAATGGCAACTGCTTAATACTTCATGGGTATTACCCCAAAATCGGGAGAGAATCTACCTTGTCGGGCGTCTTGCAGAAAAATGCCGGGACAAAGTATTTCCTGTCTGCGAAAGTGTTTTCTCGTCTGAAAAAAAGGCAGAAGATGGACCGGAGGATAAAGATTGTTGTGGTACGCTTGTAAAGAGCTACGGACAATCATCGAACTGGATTACCTATGTATTGCAACTCCAGCGGGGCGAACAATTCAACGGGACATTGGAAGCTATCCATGAGGGACGGCTGCGGTTGCTGACAGAAACGGAATGCGAGCGGTTGCAGGGCTTTCCGGACGGTTTTACGCGTTATGGCGTCTATGACGGAGAGGTGCGGGCGATTTCCCGCACGCAGCGGTATTCGTTGCTGGGAAATGCCGTCAGCCCGCCGATTGTCGAAAAGGTCGCTGCGAGAATCCGGCAAACAACAAATTTAGATAACCATTAAATCAACATTATGAAATTTATAAAATTGAGCGGCCTGTGCGCCGCGCTGCTCACGCTGTTCTCGTGTAACGATAAGATCGACGTACAGCAAGCCTACGATTTCGGCATAACGACTTGGTATCTGCAAAAGACCATTAAGCCGGGAAAACCTGTCGAAATTCGTTTCTACCTTACCCGTGAGGGGTTTTATGCCGATGCGGAGTTTTCAATCGGTTACGTTCAGATCGAGGGCGAGGGTATCGTTTACGACACCCGCAATACAAGGCTGGTAAACCGGGAGTTCTGCGCTCTGGATGATATTGCCGACCTGCAGAACGGGGTTTTCACGCTCTACTATCGCAGCACGTCGGACAAAAATTCAACGTTGAAATTCATCGTCATGGATAACTTCGGCCAGACACGGGAGTTGCAGATCGAGTTCGAAAATGAAACATAGGAGAGATACAAGAGCGACATTATGTTGCTCTTGTTTATTCCGGGAAATGACAAATTGTCAGTAAAATAAAGAAAAGGTATTTGGTGTGATATTTGCGGGTCAGATTATATAATATTAACCTAATTTAACTAAAATGAATGAACGAATTACAACAACGGAATTTCAAGATTTTGTAGACTCAACTATCTTTGATCGTAACTTCATGGAAATTTACGATCTATACCAAGTTGCGGCAGGGAATGATGAAGCACAAAGTACCTATACGCGGGAAGTGGCCCCGAATGGTAATTTCATTATCAGCCATGAGCCTACAAACATACATTTGATTCTCACACCGAAAGCAGCGGAATATTTTCCGGATTGGATTATTGAGAATTTAATGGATGGTTTCGATGCTGAATCTTTCTACGGCATGAGACATGCCGAAACGAGAGATGCAGAGCATGACCGGGATTAACCTCCAAACAAGAAATGGCGGCCAATCGGCCGCCATTTCTTGTTTGGCAATAATTCGCTATTTCACGCCAACAAGTTTTCGGAAGTTGCTTCGTATTGTTTGGAGTAAAGCTCGGATAGGCCCTGTTTTGCAAGTTTTTATACTTTTTATAAGCGGCGCGATATTATAGATAGCGTCCTCTTGATTTCTCCATTCATCCCAGTCTATATTCAGTTTATTCAATTGCGACATAATTTCGAGCAACGCTTTTGCGTCATCTTCGGAAAAGTAGATTAATGTCAGTCCTATTTTATTATCCAGTTCGTTAATAATACCTGTAATTTTGCTCATGAACCCCGTAACATAATCTAAATCTTCCTGATTACCGATAATGTCTGAATCGAAAGAAAAGTCTTGTAACTCGCGTTCTATACGGAACAGATATTCATAAATTTCCTTTATAGCCGTCAGTCGTTCATTATATAGACTGCTATATTCGATGCGTAAGCGTTCTTGCAGTTCATTCGTTGTGCGCATTAGTTCGGTTCTGTACCTTTCAAACTCTTCATTTAGTTTAGTCTGATATTTGAGCTGTCCCCGGTCTATCCATCTATTTATGAGCGATTTTCCGAATAAACTCAGCGCAGAAGCCGTCACCCCTGTTGATATGCCGAGTGTCGTCAATAAATTAGGCCAATTTACATCCATGATTGTTATAATTTGGTAAAAAACAGTTATTAACAAATATAGTTTTTTAGATCATTAAGACCAAATTTTAGTCACGGTTTCTTTGCTACTTTCTTTCCCTGCAATCACGAAAGAAAGTAGACCGGGGCCGCAACCCCGGTTTTGGCTACTCTCTGCGGGGTTGGGGCTGCCCGGTTACGATTTCGGGTTCATTATAAAATGATGCCGGACAGCGGGTCCTGAATCCGACCAGACTGTTATCTTCCAGCCGGATAAAACGGAATAGTTCCATGTTTTCATATTGCATCATCGCGTGGGCATAGGGGTCTTTGGCATTGTAACAGATCAGTTCCCTCGGCACTCGGTCGAGTGTCGGATAACGGCGCATGAACCGGGCTTTTAGTTTGGTCTTTATGACGGCCACCTGTTCGGGCCGTATCGTCGGTTGTTCTTCGAAATATTTTTGCATGGTTATAAAGTTTAGGGGCTAAAATAGGGTCTGCTCGATGCCGGGAGTTGTGGGATAAACGATGCTGTTCCGCGCCCGCTGAAAGTTCACCTTATCCAGCGCGGCGGTAGCCCGTTCGGCGTCGATGGTCCGCAGTTCCTCGTTTATCCAGTCCTCGCACTGGAGTATTGCAGCGTATATCCGGGCGGCTTTCTGCATTTCCTCGCGGTATTGGCGGCAAAGTTCGGCGTAACGGTCAGGGTTAATTTCTCCCTGCTCGTCGATCATCACCTCGTAATGACCGCCGAGCCGGGGATCGTCCACCATGACGCGCATATGTTCGGCCACGTACCCGATGTGCTTTGCATACCTGTACTGCCCTAAAAAGTTCTCTTTTTCCAGCCCGACCATGTTTTCGAAATGCTGGATGTTTATACGGTGGGGATTCGTTTCGCGGAGGTCCCCGGCGGTGTCGCGGGGTTCCTCCTGCAAAAAGCGATAATAGGCTTTGTATAACGCAAAAGCGTCTATTTGCTGATCTTTCATCGGTCTAAATTATGAATTTGGGGAGTAAATATTTTTTGTCGGTTGCCGTGCCGTATTGGTCGATGAAGTGTCGCACCGCGTTGTATTTATCTTCAAGATCGCTATCGTCCCAAGCAAAGGACGAATAATCGTAATTATGGAAAGGGGACGCTTCTGTTTGGCAGATTCGCAGAATGTCGTTCAATTCCGCCCAGAATATACGTGTGCCGTTATCCTCCAGCCGATACATTTTCAGAAACAGCCGCCGCAGGGTGTACGCCGAATATAGGCGTACACTCTTGTCGGTTATGGTATTCAAACAGTTGCGGCTACCTTTCCTCAAGTTTCCTGCGCAGACAAAACCGAGGTTGCGGGCTTGCGCTTCGGTGCGGGCTTTATAGTCGGCGAATCGCTTTTCTGCGCGGTCTACTGACCGAGTGAAGTAGGTGATTTCTTTCGTTTTCATAAATTGGGTGGATTACAAGTTAAAATAATTGTTGTTGTGTAGCATGTTCGGGCTGTGTTTCTGCCGATGGGACGGGCGAGATGCGCCCGGATAGGTAAGCATGTAAGGTATTTAGAAACTGCTCCCGATATACCGGGTCGATACGGCACTTGTCATATTGTTTCCGATGGTCGGTAATTGCCCCGTCTTTTTCGGCTGCTTCAATCGCTTTCGGGAATCTGCTACCGCCCTGCATCATCCCGGAAAAATAGTCGAAAAGGATTTCCATTTCTACGGCCTTGCGGCCTTTCTCCCGCAAAATCGCAGTTAGCCTTTCCGATTTAGCTTCCCGGTATTCCAACGGCCAAACGTTACTGGCTGCGCTGTCGATAAATACCTCTGTTCCGATTATGGAAATGCGCTTTACTTTTTCGTGCGACATAGTTGCAAATTTTAAGTTAATACGACTGACTGCCCCGGCCTGCGTTGAGCAGGTATTTTTCGTGCAGGGCTTGTTCTGTGGTTTTTCCGCTCAGTTTCTCGATGCGGGCGACACGGCGAGCGATTCGCGCCATATCTTTCTGCCAGCGGTTTATAAGGTCGAAATCGGCCAGAAACGCCGGATTCTCGTTGTCGATGCCGGGGCGGAACCCGCGGCGATACATGCCGCCGAAAACCTCGTCTATTGCTTTGGAATAGCGGTCGCGCTGCTCGTCGAGTTGGCATAGCTTCCGTGCGGCAGGATTCTGCGGGTATCGTACCCGCAAAATCCTGCGCTCGGCAGCGGCATAGCGGTTGTTCTGCTTTTGCCTACTTGTCATATTCTGAATATTTGAGGAACGGATGTTTTTTCGTTGGACGGAATTTCCACAAGTCGGCCAGATATTTTAGGAATGTCTGCGGATCGAAATGCTCGCCCGTGGCGCAGGAACGACACTCCGGAGCATCGAACCGGATTACAGCCATATCGAAAAATGGATTTTTCCCTACGCTCCATTTTCCGTTGAAGATCCGAATATCTACGGCGTTGATGTGGCCCGAAAAATCGAAAAAAGTTGTGTATTTCCCGGATGCGTTCAACTTGGTAAGTTCTTCAAATATTTCAATAAATATTTTGTCCATAATAGTTTGGTGTTGTAGGCGGGGACGATGCCCCGCCCGGATTTATGCTTTTTGGCTGATGTAACGGATAAGTTTCTTTTCGTTGGTGTAGTCGAGTGTTTCCAACAGAAATTGAATGCCGCCCGTTCGCATGGCCCACCAAAGCCTATTGTATAGGTTCGGATCGCTCTCGCGGGTTTGACCGAATATTTCTTCCATGTAGTTTTCCGGCATGTGGGTACGAATACGCCAGTCGAGGGCTGCGGTTGCTCGTATTATTTCTTCGTATGATTTCATTTTTTGGGGATATTGTGGGCGGACGCCCCGCCCGTTATTATTCTGTTTATGCTGCTGTTTCGTCGGGTTTAGCGTTGCTTTCTTCCACACGGTCGGCGATCATCGTGGCGGCCTTGTTCGCGTCGATAAGGATGTCGAACAGGTATTCGGGTTTCTCTTTCAGCCCTCGCAGCCAGCTTGCGAGATAGGCGGCGTTTTCCTGCTGCGGAGTTGTTGCAAGCCCGAACCGTATGCCGCAAAGTGCGGCGGTCATTTCGGCGATCAGTTCCTCGCGGGCATAGCTGGGCGAACCGAAAAACCCGGACATATCCCGATTGAGCCGCGACGGGTGGCCTGTGCTGTGGGCGACCTCGTGCAGCAGCGTCGAATAATAATCCGCACCTTTGGGGAATTGTGTTTTCTGCGGGCATACGATTACATCGGCGCTGGGACGATAAAATGCGCTGTCGCATTCCAATACTTCGATCCTGCAATACCATTTCCCGGCATCGACCATGTGATCGACTTCGGCGCAGGTCGTCCCGTCCGTCTGCGGCATCCCTGCGGCCTGCTCCAACAGCCGTGCATAGCGTTCGGGGTTCTTCTCCGGCATATCGGTTTGGTCGATATTGAATACCGAATAATAGCGCAGCAGGGGCAACAACTTGTAAGCCTTTTTCTGCTCGTCTGACAAACGGGCGTATTTCTCGTATGGCATGCCTTTTCCGTCTTTTTGGTCTTTGGGAATGGCGTACAAATACCAGAAATAAACCGGAAACGATTTTTCGCCTTTCTTCACGTTGATTTCTTCATCCTGCGCTTGCTTGTAGGTTAGGAAAATAGGTGTTTTGTAGTGCTTGTATTCGGTCAGCAGAAGAAGCATGAACAGGTTCCCGCCGTTGTAATACCGTCCGGCCAGATTGCGGGGGCATCCCTGCGCCATCGAAACCCACGGCTTGTTCCAGCCCGTTTTAAGGTTCTGTATTTTTTCAATCATCAAAGCCGTGAATGCCGGGGCGATTGCGTCTATAACTTTATTATTGTTCATTGTTCTGATTTTAAATATTTACTTCCATGCAGAAAAACCACGTTTTCAGATTCTTGCTATAACCTACATTTACTCGGTCGCCTTCGTTTTTGTACTGGTGTTCCAGCCGCAGGCAAACCAATTCGGATGCGAGGGCGTAGGCTCCGCCCGCAACGATTTCCACCGTTACCGCTTCATTGGCCTTATGCGACCAAAGGCGTGATAGATATTCTTCATATTTTTGTTTCTCGGTTTTGGGCGCCTTGTTTTCAGATTCCATCCCAGCGGCTAATCCTGCCCCTGTTCCTTTCCGGTCATTTTTCTGTATGTCCTTTTTTGTTGCCATGACTTTTTTTTTATCCCGTGCGGAGCACCCACCGCCTGACCTTTCCGTACTCAAAACCCTGCGCCGTCCGACCCCTCGAAGCGGGATTATTCAAAAAAATACGACCCGTAAACACGGTTCCCGCAGGGACGTTTGAGGGGTGGAGATTTTTTTGAAAAATCCTGCTGTGCGCGAGGACCGGGCCTGCCGCTGAAATCGGACACGATCAGGCCCGGCCGCAGCGAGGCGCTACCTTTGAGTACGGAAAGGTCAGGCGGTGGTTGCTTCGTACACCGATTCCAAAAAGAGGAATGGCGACAAAAAAGGGCGCAATACAGAAAACTCCCCCTGTCCCGTGCGAAGCGCGGGACACCGCTTTCCGCGCCGGGTTTCTTTGCTCCTTTCTTTCCCCCGCCGTTACGAAAGAAAGGAGGGCAGCCGATTTCTCCCGGAAAAGAACCTGTTAAGGTCTATCCCTATGGGCAATTTGAAATACCAGCGGGGCCGGGTTGCCCCGCTGGTAGGTTATTGCTTATCGCAATTTGATATTTAACAGACGTTCCGCGGCACATTCCGCATTTTGGGTGAGTTGGCGCTGCCATGCTCCGAACTGGCGCGACCAGTTGAAACGGTATTGGTTGTGCATCTTTGTCCGGAACTCTTTGTCCGGAATTTCGTTGAACAGGATTTGCAGCCGATCTTCGGCGAAATTGTAGCGGACGATTCCCCCGTCGAACGGCACGTCTTTATTCTCTTTCGTAGCCGTTGCCGCCCGTCGCCCCCGGATTGCCGCGGCGAGTTCAGCCAGTTTGAAAAATTTGTGCCGCTCGGTGTATATCGGACGTTTGCGGCCTTTGTTGAGTTCCCGCACATAGTCGATTGCCAGCTGCATTAATTCCACTTCACCCTTTCGGGCAATCGTTTCTAAACGGTTGTATAAGTTTGTCGAGCACAAATTCCAATCGACAAAACGGTCTATATCTTCCTTTATGCGCTCCCACGCTTCGGCGGTTTTCTGCTCCTGCGGTTTGGCCGCTTCGATGCGGCGGGCGATTGCCTTTTGCGTTCTCTCCCTCCAGCTTTGAAATTCCGCGACGGCTGAATCGTAAGAATTATTTGCTTTGCGGTTTCGCTCGGTCGGGAACCTCGCCGGGCCTGTAATTGCCGCACTCATTATCCGGGAATGTTTGGCGAAAAGGGTTGCTACCCACTCTTTGAATTTGGCAATATATTGCCCTTGCTCGTCCTGCGGGATTTCTTTCAGATCATCGAGTAGCAATATTTCATATTCTCGGATATATTGCGCCGCACGTTTTTCGGGGTCGAAACTCGTTGCGGAAAATGCCCTGCGGGCGGCGTCCCAAAGTTCCGATAGGTTGATTTCGTATTTCCATGTCAGCACTTCCCAGAATTTCATGTCGTTGTCATTATCGGAAATGACGGTGGCGTTCCCGAAACCGGGTTTTGATGCGATATGCGCATATTCCGTATAAAAAGCGTTTCTGCTTAACTTCTGGCCGCGCCACTCGAATTTCCAAACCCCGTATTCGGGATTTGCGATCTGCTGTACCGTTGCTGCCCGGTGGCAGTTCTTCATGCTCAAAATTTCGTGCTTTTCCATGTTTTTGATTTTTTTAATTGGTTGTCTGTTTTGTTATTTTACTTGTTTCCCTGCGCGATTTGTGCGGCGTCCTCGTTCTGTTGTGTCCTGTTTTTCAACTCTATCCCAGCGGCTAATCCTGCCCCTGTTCCTTTCCGGTCTTTTTCTGTATTCGTTCTTTTTTGTTGCCATGACTTTTTTTTTATCCCGTGCGGAGCACCCACCGCCTGACCTTTCCGTACTCAAAACCCTGCGCCGTCCGACCCCTCGAAGCGGGATTATTCAAAAAAATACGACCCGTAAACACGGTTCCCGCAGGGACGTTTGAGGGGTGGAGATTTTTTTGAAAAATCCTGCTGTGCGCGAGGACCGGGCCTGCCGCTGAAATCGGACACGATCAGGCCCGGCCGCAGCGAGGCGCTACCTTTGAGTACGGAAAGGTCAGGCGGTGGTTGCTTCGTACACCGATTCCAAAAAGAGGAATGGCGACAAAAAAGGGCGCAATACAGAAAACTCCCTTTGTCCCGTGCGAAGCGCGGGACACCGCGGTCTTGATGCGTAAGAAATACGCATTAAGACACCCGCTACCATCCGAAAAGTGCGTAACATCGCACTTTCCGGCAATTTTGCCGACAGAATAAAGCAGGGGAAACATCTGTGCGGGACGCAATATGTGAACGAACCCGACATTAATGTTTTAATCAGGTCGTTATGGAGCGTATTTTCAGTCGATTAACAGGTCAAATAATTCTCCGGAATCCAAATAGGACATAGGTTCGTAATTTTTGGGCATGGGTGAATTTGTAGTTAGATTTGCCATTGGGACACTCCACGGATAGTCCCGGCACGGCAAAACAAAAACTACTATGACAGACAGAAAAATGGAGTTGTACGAGCGATATTTCGCCCGTAAACTGGACGATTATTTGGCGCGTAACCCTGCGGAGAATCCGGGTATTGCGCAAACACGCATTTCAGCAGCTTCGGCGGTTTATCTTGCGGACAGACAGGTTGCGCAACACCCGGCCGTCGCATTGGATAGGGCGCTGGGAATCCTATATATCGACTTCTCCGGAGATACTGAAATCCTTTAACTTTTCGTAAACCAAACTCGAAAGGATGAAACCAGAACAGAACTATTTTTTGTTAGGGAGTGAGGACCCTATACGGGTGCGACGCGCGGGTGTCCGAAAACCTCCGGTAATACGGCGCACTTCGGGCTACCGTACCGCAGAAGTGGATTATTATACCACGTTGCTTATAGAACATTTGCAGGAACATTTTCCCGGTGAAATGTTGTTGCTGAAAGATTTGCGGGCACGGGCGCGTATAGCCTATAAAGAAAGCGTTCGGACGAATGTGCCGATTGCGGATGCTCTTGCTAATGCCTTGCGTTACTTGTTTTTCGGGTTCGAAACATCGGGCTTCGAACGTTTAAAATCGGAAATCTGGATGCAAGGCTATTACTCGCAGGCGAAAGGCCGACATATCGAGCTGCCGGAAGTCGCGCTGCAAATCTTTGCGGGCGAATTGTCGCTGCAATGCCGCGCATTTCTGGCGAAGTACCCGACCACAAAGGACCGGGAAACCCTGATCGCCCGCTATGGCATCCGGGAGATCGTCGGCGAATACCTGAAACGCAGGTGGAGCTTATAGTTCCGGCCCGCATATGAAGGCGGCAGCCGCACCGGATTCGGTGCAGCTGCCGTCGTTGGGTCATTTGGTCGGGGGTAGTATTTTCTTCAACCGCTGCGGCCGGGTCGCTATTTCCGCAACGTTCACCATCTGCTCCAGCGTGTAGACCTTTCCGCCCTGCCAGAACGTGCATTTGGGTGAGATTCTGGCTAACGTCTTTTCAAAGGTCTTGTAGTCGATTTTCAGGAAGTCGCAAACGTCTTGCGGCATCATCGTATACTCTAACTTCTTTTTGCAGCAAATAGCCCCTAAAAGCGTAAGCATATACCGCATCCGGCATTGCAGATTCATCAGTTCGATCAGTTTTTTACGGGTGATAACGATGATGTCGTCGTTGGCTTGTTTTGTCATATATTCAGGTTGCATAATTTATCCTTTTGATTAAAATGTTCCGCCAGAAATTTCTGCACTACGGATCGCCGGAAAAACACGCGCCTTTGAATGATTACAGCTTCCAGCATTTTCTTTTTACGATATTTGTATAATGTCTTTGGCCGGAGATCGAGAATTTCCGCAAGCTGGCGGTTAGGAATCAGCGGATCGTCTGCGTTATGATCGCCGCCTTGTTTCAGCAAATTCATTTCGCGGCGGGTTTCCTGTATCAAATTCAGAATAAGATCGAGTTGCCGAAACATGTGCTGTATATCTGCATCTTTCATAAACTGCTATTGTTTAATGGTTTGCCCGTTTTTATGCTGTGTATATTGCCGAATCTCCGGCCGGGGCATGAGCCTGCGAAATTCTGTTGCCGTATGCCCCAGACGGAAGTAGTCGGATATATCTTTTTCCTGTTTGGTTCCTGTAAGCGGCAGTTCCAGACGGCCGACATTGTAGGCCCGAAGTTCCTGTTGTAACGCGAGGGCGTGCTTCTTGCCCGTTGCATCCATATCGTAAAGCAGTACAATGTTTCGGAATCGCTGTGACAATTCTTCTATTAGCTTGTGCGGTATGCGGGCCGTTTCGCTCCCAAAACAAATTGCCGGGAATCCGTGTGCGGCCAACGATAACACGTCCTTTTCCCCGCCTGTAATAAACAGCGTGTCACCCGTGGCGGGTAATTGCTCCAGTCCGAAACAGTAGTAGTCGTTGAAACTGCCACCGAACAGGAACCGGGATTGTGATTGCGGGCGGTAGACCTTTATTCCGTTCGGCCGAGTATATCCGAACATAGGTTCGGATGGGGACGACCGAAGCGTATAGGAGCGGCCGAAATTGCTGACCCCGCAATATTCTGCCAGCGAAACTACACCATACCGATTAAGTGTTTCAGCGTTGATGCCGTATTGTCTCCACCATGCCTGTTCTGCGTCTGAAAAAGTTTGTACGCGGAACTTGTAGGGTAGGGGTGTTTTCTGTACGGGTTCGGGTACAAACAGCCGGGGACGCACTACGGGGCGGCTTGGTGCTGGCTCGTCGGAAAGCCCCAAACATAAATCACGATTGATAATACGCAGGATTTCTACAAAATCGTCCGGGTTCCGGCATGACAGATTGTGCAATGTCGCCACCAAGTCGAAACAGTCGCCCGAATAATCTTCATTTCCGAAATCCCGGTACTTGTAAACTCCGCTCCGGCGGTCGAAATACAAGCTGCATGAAGCGTGTGTATCTTGGTAAAATGGATTGCGGAACTTTCTGCCAACACGCAATTCCCGGCCGAGGTAATGGCGAAAAATATCTAACCCGTCATGGGTAGAATTAAGAATGGTATTCCGGCTTATCATTTCGTAGTTGTTTATATTACTTATCCAGAGCTATATTGTCGTTATTTTCAAGCATTTTAAGCACGGTATAATAATCAAAGAGCACTTTACGACCTATCCGCTTACATGGAACTATGCCTGCTTTTGTTAATCGGCGTACGGTGCGTTCTCCCACCGGAATGACATTTATAAGTTGTTTCATTGTAAGCCACCGATTCTTACAATCCGATTGCGAATTGCGTCTGACTTCGATTGCTTTGTCAATCGCGTTTAACCGCGAAATGATTTCATGGTAGGCTTTGGAGCCGAAAAAAATGATTTTCATGGTAAAAATGATTTGGTTCGATTGCAAAGGTGGGGGAGAGAAATAAAAAAAGCATTTACCGGATATTTCCGGTAAATGCTTTTTTAGGTGATGAACAGCTATTTATCCATGCTGTCCATTTTCGCGTTTAGCGCGTCGTGTAATTCTTTCAGATAAACAGCGCGATCTCCTTGTCGGTTGCGTATTGCATAAAAGATATGCGTATAGTTCGATAAATTGACGTTGAACGCTTCTTCCAATGTCTTTATTATGTCTTTCAATAGTGCCCGGCCCTCGTCTACCGACCGTTTGGCAACAATGCCGTAAGCAAATTCCACAAGATCGCTTAATTGATCGGTCCAATGCACATTCTTTGAGCGTTTATTGCATGTCTCTTTCTCCGGTTTCCCGTCTTGCTCGGAAATGTAAAAGGCACACATTTCGATTTCAATGTCGAGCAATGCGATGATTAAATCATAGTTGGGACACGGTGAGGTATGAGCGGTTTTTTTTTGTATATTCAAAATATACTTTCGTTTGTTTCAGGTTCCGCAACCGTTCGCAAGAGTGCTTTTCTTTGAGATAGAATTTTTGAATGAGGCGATTGAATTTAGTAGTTAGTAAAACAAGATCATTACCATGATCGGTAGACTGAATTTGTTGTAAAATCTGCTCCAGAATTTTACAGCCACAATTAGAATTTTTCATAAGCACAAGATTTAAAGGGTGAATGACGCAGTATTTCGACTTACTGAAAATTCCAAAGTGGTGAGAGGTTGTTGATTACACGCTTTGTAAGAGTTTAGAATCAATAAAATGAGTTGGCTGGAATAAACATTACTAAATATAGTAAAAAAAAGCATAAGAAGCAAGTACTTGTCAGAAAATCAGTACATTTACACCAGTATTTGTATGCAAGGAAAATCCACAAGTATATTTGCTTTTTTGCAAATTATTCCCTATCTTTGTAAAAGAAGATTAGAACATCTAATCGAAAAATTGGGATTTTTAAAGGAAAATAAAATAGACAGATTCATCACCAAAAGCTACAAACCCCGTCGATATAGCATTTAACCGGTGATTTTCTCTACTTTAACGAGGAAGAGTATTAACCCTATTTTGGGGTTAAAACACCTCAAAATGTTATAGTTAAATGCTTCACGGCGCGATTGAGAAATCGCGCCGTGGCATTTAAGGGAAACTTCCGGTTAAATATACCTCACAAAAACTTCACAAAAATTGTGATTCATCTTTTTGAAGTAATAGTTTATGGGAAGAATTAAATCGGAATACCCTATGGGGTGTTATTGCATTCGAAATAAGCCGAATGCAAAAAATGAGGTCGTTATTTATTTGACCTATTATCTCAATGGTGTTGCTGTGCCACGCTCTACGGGGTGCGTATCCATTTTTCAGATTGGGACGACGTAAAAGGTCGGGTTCGATTGAAAAATCCGAATGCCGGGCGGTTGAATGATCGGCTAAAAGAGTGCCGGGATAAAATTGATGCCTAGATTCTGGAATATGGTGGCCCCTATAAATATCCGTCATACATGAGATGTAATGAATCCGGGTTGATTACCTTATAAACACGAACATACGGTTCATATTTTAAATCGCATGGTATTTTAAACCCTTCTGGAGCATATATTAATTTCATTGTATCAATGTAATCACCGATATATTTTGAACCCTCTATTTTTGATACCCCTATAATCTTCCCCTTATATGGAAAATAGTCGTATCCTCTGCGTTTCACTTCCATATATCCTAAAGTACTTGATATAGAAATGCATTCTTCCTGATTTCGGACTTTGGAAGATGGGGCAAAACTAATATGGATGACAGGCCAATCACTAAAACTAGTCGATTGTAATGAATCAATAAATAAATCAACAACCCTTTTTAGCGTAGAATTCATAATACTTGTTTCCATCTTTGGTTTTTCTCCATAATTCGGCACTGTCGTTTTTGGTTGATTACGACATGCGTATAAAATACCACCAATGAAAATTAGAATCAAAATCGGTTTCATATTAATCCTATATTAAGATTCTGTTTAAATGATAGGAGACTTAGAACTATTTGTTGTGAACCCAAATGAATTCATACGAATGATAATCTTTAAATCCATTATTACCATCATTTACAAATTTTGATACCGATTTTATTGAATTATCATCGTTGAAAATGAATATGAATGAAAAATCGCAAATTGGCAATCCACTTTCAGGCGAAATGAGATAACTAATTTGGGGAAAGAACATACTATTGCATTGGAAACAATATGCCTGAATACTATTATTTACCTGTTTAGTAAATACAACATACCAATCTGATTTTTCATTGCGATTAAAAATGTAATTTATTAAAGGCTTAAATCCGGAAGCATCCTTACCATCTGGAAAAATATCCGGGATTATATTGATGGGAAACATATCTTTATATTTTTCATCACAGATGTCTTCTTTCCAGAATGTGAGATTTTCACAATTATTTATATATTCATATGCTGCCTGGTATTTTGATTCATATTTAGGTGCATTTGATTTACACCCACTTTGTGTGGTCAATATAACAATAAGGTACAAATAATATTTCATAGCCCCCTTTTTAGAATTTTAAATTGAACACTCACAAAATAGCTATATTAGTATTGGAAATAGTCAAGACGACTGAAACGTCGCCTTGACTACTGACTGTTATAAATTATAATTCATCCAAAAATGATTTATATTACAATTCGATATTTTCATCATACACCTGCGTCGAAACCGTTTTTATAGAATTGTCACGGTTAAATGTAAATATAAAATTAACATCGGGGAATAAAAGACCTGCTGAAATATTATCAATATAATCCTCCGGTGTCATCTCCTGGGCGATTCTGTTTTTTCTGTCAAAAGGACATCTAATTAAAATGGCTCTAATAACATTATTACGTTCTGATGAAAATGCAACATACAGATCCGATTGAATATTCCTATTGAAAATATAATTAATCAGAGGTTGTAAGCCCGATGCGTTCTGATAAACATATTTATCAGCTTCCGGGAGAAACTGCGTAAATATATTTATCGGGAATTGATCCTTGTATTTTTCACTGCAGATGTCGCCTTTCCAAAATACAAGATTTTCACAATTGTTTATATATTCATATACTGCCTGGTATTTTGATTCATATTTAGGTGCATTTGATTTACACCCCAATCCAAGCAAGCACATTGCAAATACGCTAATTATCAGGTTGAGTTTAATATATCTTCGCATTTAATCTTTCCTTTAGTTTGTTCTTATATAAGAGCGATGTGGTATTTTATTATTAATCATTTCGTTAAATGAATTTAGGCTAAAGGGAATGATTCTTTTACGTGAAGGATATGAAAATCTTTCACCAAACCGAGACCCCAGCTCTCGTCTGATTTGATTCATATAATCAACATTTGGTCCTGTCTGTCCAAAAAGCCCATGGGATTCGAAATCATAATAATCCCGTCGGTTTCCTCCTATTTTAGTATGCCCAAGCTCGTGAAGAAATGTCATGCCATAGCCCATAGTCCGAGAATCCAAATCATTTGATGTCCCTCTAACAAAACATCCAATTTGGCTTCTATCCATCATTACAGTCATACCACTTTCCGGACCAATATTTTCATTGCGAGCCTGCGAACCTTCGAAAGTTGGAGTAACTGTAACTCTTTCCTCATGGTCTATTGCTCCAATCAACATATCCCGTGCAGTCGCACTGAAATTATCACTTATACTTACGGCGGTTCCATCTTCATTGTGACCATATACCAATTCACCGTTTTTGTAAGATAAATCTAATCCTGTGAAATTCCGCAAATCCATTATAATGGCGATCATTGTCATTGCAGACATCCCGCTGAAATCAATCTTTCTACCATCCGGATCAATAAACTTCACCGGATTCCCTGCGCAATAGGCATACGGGCTTATGGAATAATAATCACCAGCCAGCGGGTCGGGAGTTATGAACCTTCCGCCCAGCGTCGGATCCATCAGGCGAGCGCCGTAATCGTACAGATTCAGACCGCAGGTCGGGTCAAATTCTTTGCCGTTGTACTTATAGGGCTGGTCGGAATCTCCGATGCCTTCGGCAAAGGGTAGACCATAGGGATAATAATGGTTTGTCTGCAAAACAGTGCCGTCAGCCTTCGCTGTCACGCGCGTGTTGCCTAAGTGGTCGGTCAGGAAGAAGCAATATTGCCCGTCCTGAATATACCCGCCATCGACCAGAATGCGTTTCAAAGAACCGTTTTCGTAAATGTAGTTGCCGACATATTCGCGCTTGAGCGTATCACGCGGCGTCAGTACAGTCATCCTCAGTTTACGGCCGTCGGCCGAATACAGGTAGTGCTGCGTCGCAGAACCGTCGCTGTTCGAAATGCTCAACTTCGAAGGTAAATTTAATAAATTATATCGAATCGAACTAATTCCGCGGGATTTATCTTTCGTCAGATTGCCATTATTATCGTATTCAAACTGAGACATGAGAATTTCCTCTCCGATAATCGGTTCTGTGTTTTCTACCTGAAAATCGACCGTGCGGGATAAATGTTGCACCTCGGCCTGTTCTGTCAATGTCCGGAGGCGATTTCCCGTATAGGTCATATTCAGCCTGTCGAGTACTCCGAAAGTCTCCTGTCCGGTACGTCCGTGACGGTAAATTTTCGTCAGATTCGTATTCTTATCGTAAGAATATGAAGTAGCATAATGATTAGCAGACACATCATTCTCGAAATAGGCGGCACTTGTAAGTCGGGAAAGTGCGTCATAATCGAATGCATACGCCCTGTTGTCTACGCGATCACCCGCGACGGTCCACTTCATGGCGGAAATATTGCCGCTGTATGAAGGGGTATTGAAATGACTGCTTGTCTGCGTGCGGGCATAGTCATCCTGATAGTAGAGGGTTTGCGAGAACAAAGATCCGGAAAGCGATTTGGTCCACGAACGGATATTATAATCGTAATCTGTTCGCAGGTTCGGATTTCCGTTGCGCTTATTGGCACAAAGACGCCCCAGATGATCGTATTCGTTGTCTACGAGCGTGACTTGGGGGTTATCTTCACATCGGTGGGTGATGGTCAGCAAGCGGCCCCAGTCATCGTAAGTGTATGTAAAAAACTGTGTCGGATATTGGAAGACTTCCACCAACCCTTGCCCTGGATCTTTTCCAGAGATCAAGTCGTTGTTATCAAATTCTTTCGATACACCATCAGGCCAAACCAACTCTCCGGGATTGATTACATGAAATTTGATCCTATTTTCCAATCTGCTTTTCGTCGGTTGTCCGGTGTAATTATAGGCAATCATTTCGACATCCAACCTCCCTCTGAGATCGGTGGACCGGGTTTGAATTAGTCGGTCCCGCTGGTCGTAATACATGGCACAATAGTCATATCCGGTCGCGCCGGAGTCATCCAAACGGGCAGTAACGGTTCCCGTCAGCAATCCCCTGGCACTCGGATGACATGCTGCAAATCCGCTCGAAGTCTCGAATTTGAAAGGGTTTGAGAATCCGGCGTATGACTTTGGAAAAACGTTCGCATCGATAAAATGGTAATGGTCGTAAAAGTTTGCCGTATAAACTACAGGCGAAACAAGTTTAATTCTATTGACTGCATAGCCCATCAAATTTCCGCTATTCCCCATATAGGTGCAGTCTATATCGAAGACAAGCAAAGGTTGTTTCTCGTGGTTAAATGTATTTTTACAGGTTCCGGTTATACACTCCCGTCCCGATCTGTCCGTTAGATGAAAACTCCATTCATTACGGTTGCGTTGATTTCCGTCCTGCGAAAAAACGGCACGGCCACTGCGATCATAAAGGTAATAAACCCAGTCTGCATCGGGGAGTTTTTTTGCTGTTAAATAGTCTCCGACACCGTAGACATAAAGAAAGGCATAGTTTGAGATTTGCTCGTTATCAAGATATCCGGCTTTGATGGTGTCGGAAAGCTTCGGAGGGAGGACAGCCGTCAAATGTCCTAAATCATCATAGACATAATAGGTGTCGAAGAAATTCTTTCCAGTGTCGGAATATTCTATCAGACGGGAGAGTATAACACGGTCGTCAAAATCCTTGAATTCGAAAATGACGGCTCCGTCTTCATTTTTTGTCCGGGTAACCTGCAGGCGTCCTGTTGCATATTTATTCGCATAAAAAGATGTGGCACCTACGGTTTTGATATGCCAGCAATCCAATGTGTCGGCTCCTTCGATATTAGTCAGGTAATTCATGGTAATACCTTTTGAATGTGCGCGCCAATCGTCGCCCGGACCATATTGCGCGACGAGTCGGTTGAGGGACGAATGTTCGTATTTGAAATCAGAGTAACAAACAGTTTCTCCTCCGTATGTTCGTTGGCATTTCTCTTGAAAAACAGCGGCGCTAACAGGCGCACCTCCGTTTGTTTCGAGGACTGCAGGCAGCCACGAGCGGCTGATGTTGTCTCGAATATCGTATTCATTCAGGATTGCCAGATCTTTGCCGGGCATATAATTCCGCTGTACAGTCTGATCGGGCCGTCCGAAATCATCATAATAATTCACGGTCAGATTGCCTCCGGCCAAAATATTCGAATCTTCACCCGTATTACTGATAAAATCATAGACTGCATTCCGGCGAGTAGATTCAAGTTTTAGCGGTATGGGGTCAAAAGTTGTGTCGTAAACGGGAATTTCATCCGTTATGTTTAACGATGAATCATCTGCATTGGGCAAATAATGAGACGAAACCGTCACGGAAATATAACACGTCGGCGGTGGTAATACCGAAGTCAAAGGGATAATACCTATATTGCCCTCGCCTACAACAAGACCGCCACCTTCTGAGGCATCGCCCATAAATAGAACATCTGTCTCTATTCCTCCATTGAAGAAACAAGAGTATTCTCCTTCCGGCAGAGATATTTTGTCTTTTGCTTCCGGATTGACCAATTCCTGAGTATTGCTGTATACGGAACGTGTAAAACTGCCCAGAATCTTATCTGTCATTTTGTCGACGACGTCAAACTGGAGATTTACATATTTCAGGGTGAGTGGTTGTCCCCATCCCTTGACATACATATATTCGGAATATTGGAACGCAACCTCGGACGGTTCGATCACTTTAAAATCGAATCGGTTACGCTTCTGTTCCGTATCCAAGCAGACATGAGACAGGGCCAGCGTACTCACTGTTCCATCAAAAAGATCAATGTTTTCTATAGGAATCAGAGGCTCCAGAGGTTCTAACGGTTCAGACGGCTCTTCCGGAGAGCTTGTATTCATTTGTCCTGCGTACATACTCTGATTCTGTGCTGATGCTAAATAGAAGGAGCCTGCCAAAAGTATAAAAACTCCCAACAATGAATATATTTTCATGGCTTTGGTGCGTTATAGTGAATAATTATAATCATATCGATTCAGCAGACGTTTTTGCCAGCCGTTTTCCGTCCGCTCGGTGTAATAGCGTTCGATCAAACGCCCTAAGAAATCATAATTGAAGAATTCGGTCACACCGTTAGGATTGGCAATTGATTGCAATTTAAGCCTGTTGTCATATGTATATACGAAAAATTGTGACGAAGGCAGCTGTTGTCGTATACTCTCAATTTTTGCATAAGCCGACTCCCAATTATCCTCATAATCGAACGAGCCGAATCCGGGCAATTCATATAGCCGCTCTAACGACGCATTTACTATTTTCGCTATGATTCGCTGTCCGCCATAGCCCCATAGTAATAGAGATGTGACACCCTGCTCTTCAATCTCAACAGGTTTGCCATTATATCCGGCAGATTTGACTTTATATGTTGTCTGGGACGGATCGTTATTTATCGTGGTGGTAACCTCACTTAGATATGGGATACATTTTTCTCCGTAACCATATCCATATTCTTCTTGTCGTTTTTGATTGTTTTCCGTTGTCGTTTTTTTAGTAAGAAGGTTAAGTATATGCTTCAAGCCGGGCCATTGATAGGAGGGATTATCCGAATTGTATTCGTATTCCACGGTCCGAAGATTGCCTTGGCTGGTCGCAGTCGTAGTCTTTTTCAAAAGTTTACGGGCGGTGTACTCCATAGTCTGGATTTTCTCGATCGCGACATTTTCCAAATCAGTGTAAAGTGTCTCTGTAATCGTATCAGTCAAATAACTGTATAAATAAGTTTTTGTAAGATATCCTATTGCAAGGTCGGGGCACGAATTATTTTCTAAAAATAATGGAATCTGATGTCCTGTAATAAGATAAGATGAGTCTGTCTTCGTGTAATGGTAGGTTATCTTTTTCTTCAGTTTATTATATCGATCGAAATGTTCCTCTGAAAGTAATTTTCCCCGCTCCATAGATCGGCTGGTATACGGAGACGTGGAATTAAGTTCCGTTATCCCTGAATAATACCATGCCGGTTCATCCAAATGTGTTTGACCATAAATATCCTTATCATAATTAGTATAATGATATTTGACATACCCCAGAGAAACGTTATCGGCATTCAGTGTTTCTTCGATAACACATGAATATCCAACATTTGGTGAATTATGATTGGTTGTAGTTGCAAAATATCCGCCTACGGATGCCAACTCTATATAATTTTTGGGTGTAGTATAACGACACTTGCTAGTTGGTAAAATATTCAATATCCCACTGCATTGAGATATGCCGGTTGCATTGCGCATCTCTGAGTAATGATATTTCTTTATCTCGGTAACATTATCGTTCGAATCTATTTTTGTAATCTGTGCCACCCGCAATCCGCCTGCATATCCTCTCAAATTATCCAGCTTTTGGCGAGAAAAATTTTGGATCTTAGAATAAGAATGTCCCTCATAATCAAATACGACCTTACCTCCAGTGGGATATCGGATTTGCGCTAGGATATCGGATTTAGCTGCCGTAGCACTGACAATGGGTAATTCGAACATATCTGCACCAACATGAAAGATATCATTCTGGCCTCCGTTGTAATAACCCCACGAGTCTGCTTTGGGATCGATCAAACTAACAGGTAGTTTTCGGGGACCATATGTGAATAGGTACGTTCGAGTTTTCGGATCTAAAATATGGGCTTCATCAATCTCAATTAAATCCGAACCAGATGCATTTGTGAAAGGAGACAAAGAATTTGCATATTTTTCCTCGATAGATAATAATTTTCTCCGCTCATCGGGACTCTTTGTATATCTAAATTTGATTTCTTCATAAGCATTCCCATATTGGTTTTTTTTCACCGATATCGTATTTAATAATAAATTTCTCAGCTTATTACTTATCATTTGACAAAGTTCTTGATTATTAGTTTTATAGGCTTGATTTTCAAATCCTAAAAACACATGGAATTGATTGTGTGGTTGATTATCATCCCCCAAGGATTCGTATAGGTTAAAACGGCTTATATCCTCATTAGTGATGTTAGTCCAACCGAGATAACATTTTGAACGATAATAGAAACCTTGAGAAAAATACTTGTCCAGTATATAGGAAAACTCAATTACCTCATTGGGGGTAGTGATTTTTGAAAGATTTACAGGAAACATCAGATATCCGGTCATACCTGCGCGTCCGGTTGTCGGGTTGGGATTCGCGGCTGTTTGGATCCCGTTAATTATTCTTTGTTGAGGTACGTATTTGATTTCACAAACAATACTTGATGTGTCATAGATCAATTCGATTATTTTTTTATCGACTGTGATAATTTTGGTGAGCCGCCATGTAGTGGGAACTAGATCGCTTTTTTTCCGGTGAAAGTAAGGAGCGCTAAATTCTGTTGCATTAGGTCCCCCAAACTCATAATGGCATCCATCAGGTGTTACTAACGTAAATTTATTGAAGAATCTCTGATTATAATTTTTATGATCCCATTCGCTGCAGTCGATTCTTTTTACTTGCGTTAACAAATCAGGAGTAATAAATCCGTCCTCCTGAGGATCAAATAAGACTTTGATATCCTGATCGGAAACAACGGTCCAGCCGCCATCTTGGTTATAATAAAAATTACCCGTATAGCCGCAGAAATCGAATGCAAATTCATCTGCAGAAATCTCAAAAAATTTATCTTCTTCTTGATTTACGGCATATTTGTTAAGATTTTCAAATTCTTTAGTACTGATATTTTTTAACCTATATGCATTTGAATAATATCCTGGGGCTATAACTTTACCGTTGTTGACAGTGCAATATTTTTCATCAAGAATACCATTTACTTTTCTGGTGATGTATCCCCCTGCCATGAGATTCCATCCTAATCCCAAGCAGCCTGACGGACTGTTCGCCTTGACAGATGACGGATGATAACTTGCGGATATAGGTAATGAAAAGTTACCTACCTCGACTTTGTAGAGAGGAATGGAAATATTAGGTGTCCCCGTAAAAAGGCTAACCGGAACCTTGCCATATTCGCCTAACCCAGCAATTTCAGGACTAGGAACATTTCTAACGGGCTGAAGCTGTGCTTGTGCTGAACAGCATAGACCCGAAAGAAATAAGAACGAGATTAATAATTTCTTTTTCATAATTAAGAGGATTAGTGGTTGATTCGTATTTGATATTCCGCTTGATCTTGCAGTCATTATGGAAAGGAGGATAATCTGGTTGGGGCAGCAGGAAAAATGTACAGTATTCAGGTGTATAACAAAAATAATATGCGCAAAAAGATTTGCATTGGATTATTACAAAAAAGCAATCTTACATTTTATCGCATATATTATTGATTATGAGTATATTTGCATGTTTAAATCTTATCTTAGAATTTCTAGTCTAAAACTAATTGATTATTAGTGTGATGCATATTTGGATAAATTTATTTGACCGGAGTTTTTTTGCATATACTTCTTCTCAAGACAAAGATTGGAGTTTGATTCTGCCGACTTGTGAACCAGCCAATCATTGGTTTATGCGCTTTTCCTCCCCGGTTTTAGGGGGCTTCGGAGTAGCTGCAGGAATATTATAGAGAATTGCAGGTGATTTTTCGGATCGCTGTAAATATAAAACGGCCGCTCCCGAAAGAAGCGGCCGTTCTGTTTGCTGTCCGATCCCGTTTACTGAACGATCGAGATCGTGGGGTTGATATTGTTTTGTACGGATATGCGGTGCGTACCGCCGTTGGGGGCGGCTAAGGCTCCCTTTCCGCTGGCCTGCCAGTTGGCCATGCAACGGAGCCGGATCAGAATATCCCCGTTATTGATGGCATGCTCGAACGTCATGTTGCGGTCGATCAGGCAATGGTCCGTATTCATCATTTCGTAATTGTAAGAGAACGTCTGCGCCTGATCGCCCTCTCCGACGGTCGTCGTCTGCAAGGGCGCTCCGGGCTTCCATTCACCGCCGTCGTAGTACTCCAGCATCCAGTATTTCATACCGGTTCCGGATGCGCGTGCGTGGAACTTGGCGTTGATGACCGTTCCGGCCTTTATGGTCATTTCCGGAATGGTGAACAGCCACCAGTCGCCCGGCCATCCGCCCGTGATATAAGGCTCGCCGGCCGTATTGGCACGGGCTATCTTGTTGTTTACGTCGAGCGCCGGATCGCAGTTGCTGATATAGCCCTTTCCGGTCGCTGACGGCATTTTGTTGTCCACCACGAACTCATCGACGTTGACGCCCTTTGTAAATACCCATTGCGCCGGCAGATTCGAAGGAATTTCCCGTACGATCGTCTTCTCGTAGACGCCGCCGAACGGATCCGTTACGACGACCTTGATCGTCGAGCCGGGAACCTGCGCTATGGCGGAGAACATATGGGCAGTGTAGCCCGTGAGGTAGGTGCTGTTGGGCGAGCCGGGGGCATGGGCCGGTTCCAGTACGTCTTTCTGCCATGTGTAGTGCGTCGGGTCCTTGCGGTATACGCGGGTCGCCGTGAGCGGCTGTCCGTTTTCGGTCACGGATACCGTCCAGTCCTCGTCCCAGTTCCATACATTGACCAGCACTTCGTTGGCCTTGGCGCCCACGGCGCTCTTGTAGTCGCTCTTCACGAAATTCATGTCGTATACGGCGAACTGCTCGTTGCGGGCCACCTCGATCCCCTTATAGTACCACTGCACGGCCGTTCCGTTGAATTTGAATACGCCGTAGCCCGTCGGGGAGCCGTCCTTGCACAAGTCGTAGTCGGCGCCTCCGTTGGCGCTTTTCACGTTGAACCACCACGTGCCGCATACGGCCGCTACGTTATGCTCGCGTACGCCTTCGGCGATCTTCGCGTGGTGATTGTTGTGCGTATGTCCGGTGAGGAATTCCACCTGATACCCCTGCAGCAGACCGAGCAGGTCGTTTCCGCCCGAAAGCGTCACGATCGGGTTTAGGCCGGCCGAGGTCATCGGGGCATGCATGGCGACCACGATCTTCTTGGACTTGTCCACGTATTTCAGGTCTTCGGCCACCCACGCCATCTGCCATTTTTGCGGGTCGGAGTCGCCGAGCAGCCCGATCCGCTCGATGCGGCTGCCGCCGTTGTAATTGTCGTACTGGTCGTTGTCCAGAACGATGTAGTGTACGTCGCCGATGTTGAACGAATAGTAGGTGGGGGCTATGTGCTGCTTGAAAGGTAGCTCCGTGAAGTAGTCTCCGACCACCTTCGGATCGTTGTCGTGGTTGCCGATCACGTTGAAAACCGGGCAGGGGAAGTTCTTCATCAAGTCCTTGTAGTTCGGCAGCTGGTAGCGTACCTCCACCATGTTCTCAGGACCCTGATTCATCGTTTTGTACCAGAACGCATCCCACGTGATGTCGCCCAGACAGAGCGCATACACGTTCGCATACTGCGCCATTTCGGCCGTGATGTCGGGCATGAACTTGTTCTTGTACTGGTCGATGTCGGCATATTTGCCGGCCGTGTTCGGGGTCTTGCTCGCCAGATGAAGGTCGGTGAATACCATCATCACATGGTTCGTGTTTCCGCCGGGGATCTCCGTAAGCGCGAAATCGTGCTGCTCGTTGTCTTCGTTGAGCAGCTGCTGGCTCATGGCCGGGAAGGCCGGATAACCCGCTTCGCTCTCGATGTTGTATCCGGAGGGGATGGAAACGAATACGTACCCCATCTTCTTCTCCGAGGGCAGGTAATAGACGCCGTCCTTGTCGGTCTTGGTGACGATGACTCCGTCGGACACCACCACGTCTGCGACCGCCTTTTTTCCGCAGTAGACGCGGCCCTTGACGGTCATGCCCGCCTGATCGGGAATCGCGGGGAAGTGCGCCTTGTAGATGGTCATCGGACCCAGCACCTGCTGCTTGTTGTAACGCTTCAGGATAAGCTCGTACGAGCGCAGGTCGATCGTCTTGGGAACGGTTATTATGACATAATCCTCGGCCACCTCGCTGATCTCGGCCTGAAAATATTTGGTCTCCTCGGCAGGGTCTTCCGACGTGGAGCGGAACAGGAATACGTCGTATTTGTCGAATCCGGTTCCTATGATCTTGATGGGGTCCTCCGGGATGAAGATCTCCTCCGCATCGGGCATCACGAGATCTTCGATGAAGATGGCGGGGATAATTTCCTCCTGTTCGGGCGTCGGTTTGGTCCATGTCGGATCTTCCGAACAGCTGATTCCGATGCACAACAGCAGAAATGCGGCTGCGAACAGATACGGTAATCTGAATTTTATCAATCGTTTCATTTTTCTCATTGTTTAGATTTTTGTCTAATCCTGCCGAATCGTTCCGGGAGGGGAGCGGTCCGGCAAGATTATCCTGCGTTACACCGGATTAATTGACTTTTTTCTTCAGGCTCGTATAGATCATGCGGTTCGTACCCGTCGCGCTGTTGGCGGCCTTGCCGTCCACGCGCTCGTCGGAATTGACGCGGAACCGCAGCCAGAGCGAAGACTGGTTCTTGCAACCGTCGGGCAGTTTGAAGGCGAAGTTCTTGGGACCGGGTATTACCTCCCAGTTTCCGGCCTTGTAGTCGGTTACGAAGGTCCACGGACCGGCCTCGGCCGCAGCCCACTCGATCGAGAAGGGACCGGGGCCCGACTGCGAGCTGGTGGTGCAGAAGCATACGTAAAGGTCATCCGAAATGCCTGCCGTCGAAGTCTCGAAGTACCATGCCTTCTGGGTCGGCGTATAGGTGTCGTTCGACTGGGCGCCCCAGCCGCCGCAGTTGGCGGAATAGTATCCCTTCTCGGTGCCGTTGACTGACGCATCGACGCGGACATAGGCGGCGCCGCTGTAAAGGCGGAAGGTGGTGCTCTGCGCGATGACGGCCTTGGGGGCGAAGTTCACGAACAGCTGTCCCGTGCCGACTTTGGGAACGAGTATCTCCTTGTCGGGAAGTGTTTCGGGCCAGTAGAATTCGGTGACGGGCACGTAACGCCGGGCTTCGGTCAGTTTGTCGCGGTCGTTGATGTTGCGCATGCGGATCGCCCATTCGTTTTCGACCTTGATCAGAATACCCGTTATATCCAGCATCGGATCGTCCGTCAGCAGTTCGTAATGCTTGAACATGGCGCCCGTCTCGACGCTCGTGCCGCCGTAGACGTAGTGGCTGATCGTGTTGCCGTCGCGGTCCAGAAGCAGCTGGGCGAGGTCGGTAGGACGTCCGCCGCTGTAAATGGAGCCTTCGTTGGCGTTGTAGTAGGTTCCGTGCGGGAATACGAACTGGAGATTTCGGATCGTTACCAGCGTACCGAGCATTTCGTCCGTCAGACCCTGCGTGCTTTCCATCACCTTCGGTTCGATCGGAGCGCCGCCCGTGGTGATGACGTCGCGGATGCGTTCCGTCGAAATGGTGATGTAGGGCTGTCCGTCGTCGTCGATCACCGACTGCGTATTCATGAGCGGTATGGTCACCAGCGAATTGAGCTGGAGCGAGTGCGAGCCTTCCTGAACGCGGAACTGAATGGCGCGTCCGCTGGCGTCCTGAACGAAGAACGCGGCGGGATTCGGGCAGTTGCCGGATACGCGGTCGCTGATCACGGTGCCCTGTATCTTGACGTTCTCACGAACGGTTCCCTGCAGGCCGCCCAGCTTCTCGTACACCTCGGCGATGGTCTTGAGTTCGGCGTTTTCGCCGATATCCAGCGGAATGCTCTGGTAGACGATCAGCTCTACCGTCGTCATACGCTCGGTGGTGGCGTTGAATTCGATACGTCCCGTGCGGGGCACCGTTCCCGCATATTTGGGTACGGAGAACTTGATTTCGTTGTCGCTGATCTCGTCGATCGTGATCCAGCCCTCGCCGGAGTCGCCGACCTTGGCCGTCCACTCCACGTTGCAGGTGACGCCGACCGAATATTTCTCCTCGCCGTTGCTGTTGATAACCACCTTGGGAGGCGTCGTGGTCACTCCGAGTTTGAGCGCCGGATCGACGTCCCGCTGCGAAATCGTGATTTCCTGAATGATGTTGTCATGCTCGTGCTTGCCCACGACGCGGAAGCGGGCCTCCCGCAGTACGGGGTCTTTGGACGGCTGTTTGGATACCTTCACGGCGAAAACGCCGTCGTCGGAACCCTCCTTGGGCCAGATATTGACCCACGTCTGGGAGGTGTCCGCCATTTCGACCTTCCAGTCGATATTGGAATACACGGTGAAACTGTGCGTCTCTCCCGCTGCGTTATACAGGAAAGCGTCTTCCGACAGCGTGATATGGGGATCCCGGACAACGTCGGTCTCGTCGTCCTTGCAGGCGACGAATGCCGTTGCCGCCATCGCGCAGAGAGCGAGCGCCTTCAGGCCGGGCCATCTTCCGGAGATGAATTGTTTTATTTTCATATGAATTGTTTTTTCGTTATTTACGGGTTAAATTCAAAACTCGACCGGGATGCTGCGTTGCCTTTCCGGTTGCGATTCGTTTTACGAACACTCTTACCATTTGATGTCCGCATCCCATTTGTGGCCGGTGTAACCGAGGTTGTTGTCCTCCTCCGGATTCTCCAGCTTGACGGCCTTGCGGCTCCACCACACCGGCGTTTTCATGTTGTCTTCGCCCATTTTGGCCAGCTGGGCCGCATAGTTCTTGTTGGACGAACGCAGCACCAGCGGGTAGGGGAAACGGGTCGGATGCACGCCGTCGTTGCGGATGGCTTCGCCCATCACCAGCAGGGGATACCCCGTCCGGCGGTACTCGTGCCAAGACTCGTAGCCCACCGTGAACAGCGAAACGTATTTCTGGGTGATGATGATTTCGGTCGTAGCGTCGTAAGCCACGGCTCCGTTCTGCAGGAAGGTTTCGACGGCCGATTCTGAGATGTCGGGAATCCACTGCTTGAGCGACGCCGTGACCGCAGCATAGTAGGTCTCCGACGCTTCGCCGTCCATCATTCCGCGCTGAATGGCCTCGGCCTTGATGAACAGCACCTCCGAATAGGTCATGAACGTGTACGGGGAGGTGTACTGCCTGAAAGTCGTATTGTTGCTATTGGACGCGCCGTCGGCCGACTGTTTGGAGATGACCGAAGCCGGGGCGCCGCTCGTGATTCCCACGTAACCGCCCGCGTTGGCTCCGGAGCTTACGCGGTTGCAGTAAACCGAGATGCGGGGGTCGCTTGAGTCCACCATGATGTTGATGAAACGTTCGCCCATCGCGCTGTCGTCGGTGGCGTTGTCGCCGAAATCATTGACGAACGGACGCGTGCCGCTGTATTTCAGCGTGGCGTTGTCGTCGTTGCTCTCGAATATGGGGTACTGCGAGGGGTTCTCGAATACGGTCTTGATGCGTTCCGCCGAATTCATGTCCCTGCGGTTGCTCACGCGCATCAGCAGGCGCAGATAGAGCGAGTTGGTGAATTTCCGCCATTTGGTCACGTCGCCGTTGTAGAGCAGGTCGCGCTTGGCGTCTATCGTGGAGGTCTTCGTGTAAAGCGTGTTGGCCCTTTCGAGGTCCATCAGCAGCGAGTCGTAGATGACTTTCTGATCGTCGAATTTCGGCTGCATGATATTCTCCTCGATTCCCTTGAACGCCTCCTTGAAGGGCATGTCGCCGAACAGGTCGGTCATGTTCGAAAGGTAGAGCGCCTTCATGGTCAGGGCGATGGCCTGCGCGTTGGTATTCTCCTCCTTCTCCGCGAGCTTATACATCTCTATGGCATTGACGGCCCAGCGTCCGCAGAAGTTCCATGCGCCCTTGAATTCGCTGTCGGTGAGCACGAAGCGGTGCAGCTGATTCAGCGTGCTGGTCTCCACCGTATACTGCATGAACTCGTTGTTGTGGCGCCACGTGCGGTATTTCATGCTTCCGGCGCCCTCGAAAATCAGGTCTTCGAGCATCTGGGAGGAGTTGGCCTTGCCGACCTCCGCCCGGTTGGGGTCCTTGTTGTAATCGTCGAAATTGCTCGTACAGCCGCACAATCCCAAGATTATCACTCCCCCGGTCAATATATATGAATTGATTCGTTTCATCGTCTTATTAGAATTGAAGTTTAAGATTAACGCCATACGTGCGTGTCATCGGGAATGCCGCGGTTTCGAAACCCTTGGTGATTTCCGAACCGTTCATCGTCGCGATCTCCGGGTCGAACTGCGGCCAGTTGGTCCAGCAGAAGAGGTTCGTGGCGAAGAAGGCGATCGAAGCGCCCTGCAGCACCTTGGTCTTGGCCGCGATCTTCTTGGGAAGCGAATATTCGAGACGTATGTCCTTCATCTTCAGGAACGACGTGCTGAAGGTGTTGTTCACCACGTTGTCGCGGTTGAACACGCGCAGGTTGTAGTAGCTCTCGATGCTGGCCGTCACGGTCTTGTTGATCGAGTAGGTGCCGTCGGCGTTCTGGTTCACGCCCTTGTGGATCAGACCGTCGTAACGGCCGGGGAGCGTCGCCTTTATCTTACCCTGATAGCCCAGCATGGCGTTGGTGAAGGAGTAGGCCTGCCCGCCCCATTGCGCCGAGAACGAGAAGCTCAGGCGGAAATTCTTGTAGGAGATCGAGTTCATCCAGCCCGCTTTCCAGTCGGCCTGCGTGTTGCCGAGGTTCTCGAATTCCGAAGCCAGTACGGGATAACCGTCCGAATCGACGATGTCCCAGCCCGATACGTCGATCGTTGATCCGTCGTCGGCCGTGACGTAGGAACCCTTGGGGGCCTTCTCGTAGCCCGAACCGTACAGGTCGCCCAGCGATCCGCCCGGAACGGCGCGGATTTCGCCGCGGGGACCGGTTGCGATGGTCCAAGAATCCAGATTCGGAGCCAGCTCCACGACCTTGTTGCGGTTGCGCGACCACGTGAAGTTCATGTCCCAGCGGATGTTCTTGTTCCTCACGGGCTGTATGCGGGCCGATACCTCCCAGCCGCGGTTGTTGATTTCGCCCGCGTTTACGATCGTATTGTAGACGCCGGTGGTGATGTCTACGGGCACCGAAATGATCTGGTTCGTGGTGGTCGCGTTGTAGAACGCCACGTCGAACGTCAGACGGCTGTCGAAGAAGCGGCCCTCGACGCCGAACTCCCAGCTCTCGACGTTTTCGGGTTTGAGGTTGTAGTTCGCCTTGTTGGTCGGCATGTTGAAGCCGCCGGTGAAGGAGGAGTTGTTGTAGTAGTTGAGCAGCTGATAGGGCGACGTGTCGTTACCCACGTTGGCCCACGAAGCCCGCACCTTGAGGAAATTGACCATCGGAGTGTCGATGTGCAGCAGGTCGCTGAGAATGACGCTGCCGCTGACCGAAGGATAGAAATAGGAGTTGTTGCCCGGAGCCAGCGTACTCGACCAGTCGTTGCGGCCGGTGACGTCGAGGAATATCATGTTGCGCCAGCTGGCCGATATGAGTCCGTAGAAGCTGTTGATCGATTTCTGACGGCGTATGGAAGTCACTTTGGGACGGTCCACCGAGTTGCTCAGGCGGTAGTCGCGGTCCACGACCAGACTCTCGGCCAGCGAGGTGTTCGAACGGTAGGACTGCATCATGTTGTTGCCGCCGAACGATGCGCTCAGGTCGAAGTCGTTCAGTTTCTTGGTATAGCGCAGCAGGAAGTCGTTGTTCATCTCGTAGTCGAACACGGTCTGCTCCTTGTACATACCGTTGATGTAGGTCTTGGCGCCCTTGGGTTTCTGCTGGGTGCGGAAATCGTTGTTGAGGTCCATGCCGCATCGCAGGATCAGCGAAAGCTCTTCGGTGAAGTTGATCGTCGCTGCCAGATTGCCGAACACGCGGTCGCGGTCCAGTTTGTTGAGCTGCTCGTAAGCCGTGTAGTAGGGGTTGTTGCCGTTGGCCGATACGTGCTGGGTGCTTTTGCTCAGGTCACCGCCTTCGCGCACCCACTTCTTGTAGTCCGCCTTGAACCACTGGGCGTCCACGTTGGGCGTATTCCACAGCAGCGGATACATGATCGACGAGCCGCCGTAACCGGTCATCGGCAGGTTGTCGCTGTCCTTGCGGTAATAGTTTACCTTGGCGTCCAGCTTGATGTACTTGTTGATCTGCTGCGAGAGCGATATCGAGAAGGTCTGCTGTTTGTAACCGGTGTTGGGAACGATCCAGTCGTTGCGCACGTCGGTTACTGAAACCCGGACCGAGGTGCCTTTGCCGTTGTTGCCGCTGACCGAGATGTTGTTGTTCCACGTTACGCCGGTGTCGAAGAATCCTGCGAAGAAGTTGCGCGGACGCCACTCCATCATCGTATAGGTGCCGTCGTCGTTCAGCGAGGGCCACTCGTAGGTCAGATGGCCGTCGAACTTGTCGCCGAAGGCATAGGACGACCAGTTGCGCGACACGCCGTCTACGCTGTAGAACGAATAGGGGTTGCCGCCGAAGCGTCCTGCGCCGTATTCATACTGGAAATCGGGCCAGAATCCGGCTTTCTCGAACGAAACCGACGAGCTGAACGTAACGCCTATGCCTTTGGTGGTGCGACCCGACTTGGTCGTGATGATGATGGCGCCGTTTGCGGCGCGCGATCCGTACAATGCCGTTGCGGCGGGACCTTTCAGTACGGATACGTTCTCGATGTCTTCGGGGTTGATGTCGCCCGCGGCGTTACCGAAGTCGACGGCGCCGTCGGTCGAGTTGTATGCGCTTTCCGACGTGCTGGAGGTGGAACTGCTGGTGATGGGCACTCCGTCGACCACGAACAGGGCCGTGCCGCCGTTCATGTTGATGGATGTTTCGCCGCGGAGGGTCACGCGCATCGATCCTCCGGGACCCGTAGACGCCTGATCGAAGTTCAGACCGGCGACCTTGCCTGACAGGGCGTTCATCCAGTTGCTCGATACCGTGCTGGTGAGTACGTCGTTGTCCACCTTCGTAACGGCATAACCGAGCGCCTTTTCGTCTCGCTTGATACCGAGTGCGGTTACGACGACGCCTTCGATTTCCTGACTGTCGGCCTCCAGCGTGACGTCTATCCGCGTTTTAGGGCCTATTAGTATCTTCTGGGTCTTATAACCCAGCGAAGAAAAAACGAGGGTCTGGGTTTCCCCCCCCCCTTATTTTGTACTTGCCGTTGATGTCCGTGATAACACCTGTCGGCGTTCCCTCGATCGTTACGGCGCAGCCTACCGCCGGGGTAGTGCCGTCCGAATCGTAGACGGTTCCTGTGATATCCGCTTTCTTCTGGGCGTAGAGCATCGTCGATGCCAGCACCAGAAACAGGGATAACAAAAACCTCTTAACGTAGAATTTAAAATTCATAAGCATTTGTTTTTGGTTAGATGTTTAAGTTGTTTGAATGTTCCGGAATAAATATATATAGGTATAATCTCCCTGCGCGGTACGGAAAGCGCAGGGAGCGATCAGCGGATTCAGGATTCGATTCGGTTTTTTCCGGCAGGGAATGTTGCCGGTCCGGGGGAGGTGCAGTCCGAAACACCGTCTCCGACGGTTGCCGCAGGGCCGTGGCGGCGGCATTTCGCGGCGGGTGCATGTGCCGTCGCATCGGCGGCGGCCATCGCTGTTGTTCTTATTCCGGAGAGTTCCGGAATCCGGTTTGGCGGCAGTTTCGATTTCATGGTCAGTTGTTTAGGGTCCGGCTGATTTCTGCGTTCATTGCAATGTCCATTCTCCGTTCCCGAAGCCTCTTTTTAATTTCAATATGAAAATAATGCCTTTCGTTTCAAAACAAAAATACGAATTAGTTTTTACTATGCAAAATATTTCGTATTTTTTTTAGTTTACAAAACGAAAAATATCCTGTTGCGAAGGTTTCATGTAATAAGGGCGCCGAACCGGGTGGAAAAACGGAGACTTTTTTATTATTTACCCTGCTGAATTTCAAATATTTGTCAAATGTCGCCCCGCAGTTGACCGCCGCGGCCTTCCCGCGGCCTTCCCGCCGGCTCCCGCCGGTCCGAAGGAAACGGGACGAACGCAGGGACCGGACGGCGGTTTTTCCAAGGATCCGTTTTCACCGAACAGATCGAAAGTCGGTCTGCCGAACCGGGGCGGGAACGCTTTTGCCTAAAAGCTGGGCGGCGGATTCCGAACCGCAGCTATGAAGAATACGTTGCCGGGAGGGAACGAAAAAAGCCGGAAGCTGGGCTTCCGGCCGCTGCGGACACGCGGCCCGCTTCTGGTCGTTTATTTCGAAAGCACTTCCTGCATGTCGCCCGCATGCAGTTTCTTGTTTATTCGGTGGCATTTGACATATACCGAATTGAGGTTGTTCAACTCGAATATGATACATAGCTCCCGCGGTGAAAATCCCTCTTTATGAAGCATGTATAGCAATTGGTCGTTGCTGTTCACTTTCATTCTGGCGGAGAAAAGACGGTCGCATCGGTTGTCGATCACATGATAAGCCAGCAGTTTTTTGATCGACATCTCTTTTTGCAGGTGTTTTTGCAGCAGTTCCGGCTGGTGGGAATAGGTATATACGGTATCGATCAGGATACGGATATAATTCAGTCTGGCTTTTGCCTGCCCTGAAACGTATTGGATATGGTGGCGCAGGCGTCGATATATTATGAGGACAATGAATATGTCCATGACGAGAATCGTTATTATGAATTCCATATGGAGGTGGATTAATAGTTAATGCTTGAGATTTGGCGGAGTCGGTCTTCGTTAAGGCGAATGATTCTTTATGAGCATGCTGCAATCCCTTTTTTATATTAAGTTATTGCAGAACTCCCGGATTCGGATAACCGGCCTGATATGCATGTCGTTAGCAGTCAAATCGTTGGATTTTTGAAAGCCAAAGATAAGATTTTTAACGAATCTCCATGTTGATAATCAGTGCGGTAAGATTAAAATGTAATGTTGTTTTCTGTACAATATTTTATCGCAAACGTCCGCTTCTCGGCAATTTTTTCGTAAATACGGGCCTCGAAATCAGGTGGCGGAACATCCCCGC
>ERZ779866.393-NODE-393-length-48727-cov-42.801878_pt1 | contig 48727 bp, 59 predicted proteins | sample MGYA00511248_ERZ779866 | MGnify/ENA primary metagenome ERZ779866 (study PRJEB29588, sample SAMEA2155758) | human gut metagenome | biome: human gut; feature: human-associated habitat; material: faeces | place: Denmark | collected 2008/2010 ... | reverse complement strand
TTGAAAAATCAATGGTTTCCGGCTTTTTTGTGCTTGTTAATTTGAGTTCGAACCTGTGACTTCCTGTGCCAAAATCAACTAGATATTCTAGAGTCCGGAATAAAAAATACAAACTGGAAAGAATTTAACAGTAAGCTATTCACGAATACTTTTTACCAAGTTTTTATTTCTTCACCCAAAAAAGAATGGCCTGATGGATATCCACCAGCTAATGAAGCACCAGCAGTACTTTGGATAAATCCAGATAATGGTGAGATGTATTACAGACCTGATTATAATCAAAACTGGAAAGGTGTATATCAAGCTATATTTAATCTTGATGGTGGAGATTTTTCAGAACTATAAATTAATTTTTCAGAGACAATTAATGCCTACAATTATAAACATTAATCAGGGTGGAACTGGTGAAACCGATATTGCCGCTTTACGTACAGCTCTAGGATTAGGTACGGCCGCATTATATAACGTGACGTCTAATCCAGAACAAACTGGAAACTATGTTCCATCTATTTCATTGTTAAGTGATATAAATACAAAAACAACAGAACATGATTCCTTCTTTAAAACTTCTGGATCATCTAGAGTTTTAAAAATCGCTAATGGTGGTACTGAATGTACCACCATTACGCAGGTTAAAAGTAAATTTGGCATCACTGATATTGAAAATGGTACACTTAAAAGACCATTGGGGATTGCAAGTGGTGGAACAGGATCAAGTACATCTGATGCTGCAATGAAAGCTATTTTACCGGCTGATAACAGACAAGATGGAAATGTACTTCAGATTTCTGGAAGTAATATTATTTGGAGTACACCACCGAGTGGTGCATCAAATGTACGTAAAATTAATTTAGCTGGTGGATCTATTGGATTTGGAAATATTGATTTTAATGGTGCCTCTGATGTTAAAATTAATGTTCAGTATATTGATCCGGATTATCTAAATAAAGCTATTCCAGTTAATAAAGGTGGAACTGGTACTGATAACGTGGCTACTTTTAAAAAAAATTTTGGATTTAAGAGTGGTGCAGATACAGAAATTATTGTCGATTCTACAGAACCAGATCCTGCCGGTTATCCTGACAATACAATATGGATTCAATTTACACACGAAGTTTCTAGTATCTAAGAGGAGTTAAGATCTTGTCAGAACTTAAGTATAATAATAATTATAGTTTTGTTTCCTTTAATGACGTAGCCTTTGAATCCACAGAAAAACCAAATCTACCGTTTTTATACGACATTTTAAATTATAGTTCTACAAATGATGATTCGTTTTTCATTATTGATGGAACTAGAAAAAAGTTGACGAAAAGTCAGCGGGAACGTTGTGAAAAATATTGTGAAGATTTTTTCAATAACAAAGATTATTATGTTTTTGCTTATAATGAAAATAAGATTTTCACAAGAAAAATGTACAAAAGTGAAGCTGAAAATTATGGATTAAAATATATAATTAATGTTATTCCAAAATATCCAGTTTCGCGTTGGAATGAATCTCAAAATACCTGGGAAAAAATTGTAACCATTATTAAAAATGATGGTACTGTTGTTCGAAATCCAACAACATATTGCGACCAATGTGTTGTATTTTTAAATCAAGAAGAAACAAATAATTTACCAGATATAGATAAGTATCAAGATAACTATCATAAATACGATATTGAGTCTAAAACTTGGATAACTATTGGTGATGAACTGAGTGATAGAAAAACATATTTAATATTTAGATTACGTCAACTTTATGATATTAAGAGATGGAAAACTGTTTTTGGTCATCACGTTCCAAGTTACGAGATGTATGGGTGGGAAATAGAACGACAAGAAGCTATTGAGTATACATCAAATAAAAATTCTAAAACACCATACATTGATGGTATTATTGAAGGTCTAAATAATACTAGTATTACTAAAGATATTTATGTTAAGAAAATTCTAGAAAATATTACTGAAGAAAAGAGTTACCAACTTGGTAAGTTACACGGTAAAATGATGCAATATGTTTACAGAATTAATGAAGCAAATTCTCTTGACGAATTAGATAAGATTGAATCTGAAATTAACAGTGATAAATAAGAGGATATTACATTTATGGATTCAAATATATATGTGATATCCGGTAAAAGATTATATAAACCTGGCGAAGCTAAAGTTCGATTTAGAAACTTTAATTATAGCAAAGCTGCCAAATGGTATGACATTTGTAATATACACATAAAAGAAACTGTTTCTGGAAAAGATGTATGGACACCTTCATATTCATATCAATGGGACATGTCTAATGAATGGGATAATGTGTGTGATGAAGATTGTGGAGGCGGACTAATACATCGGACGCCTGGTACATGTACACGAACAAATTTAACAACTAAAGCAAAAGATACTGTCGATGAATTCATTTGTGCATTTCTGTATCGAAAGGATCCAGATTATGATTACACACAACCGTGTAATACAAATGTATCATGTAGTGCTGATAAGTATAAATGGGTTGTAGATGAGTGGGGTGAATGTTTGGGTGGATATAGAGGAAGAAATGTTGGTTGTTTCGTAGAGTACACATCAAAGGCTGGTCAGCCTATATACCATATGGTGGATGATTCATTTTGTTCTAAACTTGGAGCAAAGCCGCCGCAAACTGAGGTGTGCTAATTCATGGATTTAATAAATTCATTATTTGTTGAACCTCAAAACCAAAGAATTGTTGCAACACCATCAGATTTTTGTCTGCATGATTTTGGATTAGATAATCCAGATTTGCCAGTTGAAGCTGTAAGACTTTCACGAGTTATAAATAAATTAACTGATGCATTTCAAGAAAACGACACAATTTTAGATGGATTTTCTTTCAGTAAATTTAAGTATGGTTATAACTCTAAAGGTGTTGCGACATTAACTTTCGACTTAAGCCTTGGTGAAGCTGTTGTCGATAATACTATTGTTACACTTCCAAATAATATTAATTGTAAAATAGTATCACCGGATAAAGCTGTTCCAATTTCAGCACAAGAAGGGCGAATGGTTATATATATTTTCTTTAATTATTCAGATGAAAATAATATTGATAGACCAATTCGTCAAAATCATGAGAAATATTTAATTAACTATTATCCACTAGAACAATATACTTTTAATCCATATAAAATTAGCTGGTCTTTATATGATTCTAAAACTAAACGTTTGGTTTACAATCCGTGGGAATATGAAGATCACGTTGTTATTTTAACTAGTTATATCTATTATGCTAGAAATAAACAAAATCCATCTAGATATGATTTTTGGTATGTTGAAAATGATGATAGTGATTTGGTTGTTGATTTTGGAGACCAAGAAAAAATATATGAGGGTGCTCAGGAAGGTGGATACCAATCGCATATAGAAATTATTGATGGTGGGGATATTAATGAAGTAACAAATGTTGTTATTCCACCAACAGGTGTTAACTCCATATATAATGGAGAAATACGATATAATACAAATACAATATCTGATTTAATATTTACCAACAAAAATGATTCTTATGTGTTTTACAATGGTGTCTGTTATTCTGAAGCATGTTCAGATTATACCGTACAAAATAATACAACTGTTGTATTTCAAAATCCAAGAATGCTTGAAACAAAAAGTATTCTTCAAATATTTGAAACCTTAAAATCGCCGTCATCTGGATTTGGATATTTAAAAGGTATTTTTAATACAACAATTTCATCATCTATTTTAGATTCAGCGAAACATGCGATAAACATAAATGGTATTTTAGCATCTAAAAACTATCTTGTTATTGTTAATGGTATTACGCAGCAAAAAAATATAGATTACACATTAGCAGCAAATCAAATTGTATTTAGATCGCATGTACAACTTACTACTGGTGAATCTATTATTGTAATAGAGATTATTGAGGGAACATTACCCGATAGTCAATATAAATTAAAAATAATGTATAATGACGTTGCCATCAATTCAACAAAAAAACAAAATGTATATGGTTTAAATCCAGAATATTCATATATGGTTTTTTATAATGGTCTATTGTACAGAGCAAATAGTGATTATACAATTACTACTAACATGATTGAATTTCGCAGAATTAATATGGTTGCTGGTGATTCATTAATTATCATTCAGATTTAGGAGTTAACATGGCAGATGTAGTAATTCCTAAAAATCAAAAAAGATATCTAGAACCATTTAAGAATAGAACATATAGTTATGACAATAAACATTCTAATGTATTTTTGTCGCGATATGTTAATAACATTTTAAGAACTGTTGGAAATGACGTAATCGTTCGTGGAATCGTTGTTAAACCGCACATAAATGCAACATCAACAGGAATTGATTTTGTAATAGAACCTGGAGCGCTAATTCAGGATTTAACATATATTGAATTACCATTAGAAAGTAATATTTCAATAGATGAAATAACATCTTTTCCTAGTCATAAAGTTATTGTATACACGAGTTGGAGACATTTAGATATAGTATATTCTAATCCATTAAAAATTGAAGTTACGTTATATGATCCAGTTACAGAAAATACATTAACTCGATGGAATTCAGCCACAGATAGAATTATTCTTGGAATATTTAATTTTGAATTAGAAAATGGACTAATTGTTAACATTCGTGAAGATGAGTCAATGCATAATATTGTTTTAATTGACTCAAATGTTATAAAGAACTCCACATTTGATATAAAAGTTACAAGTCCTTGGATACCAATTAATAGTGAATTATCTATTAACGAAATTGGTGGTATACAAGAAACACCATGTTGTCGAGTTACCCCCATTGGTGGTAGTAAACAAGGATTGGCTCAAACAGTTGTTGTAAAGAAGGATGTAGAATATCGTTTTTCAATGTATATACGTGGAGTTAGTAACGTTATTCCATTTGTAATACAGATTATAGATGGGAATAATATTTACGAAGAAGATCCTATTGTTTTAGCGACAATGAATAGACAAGTTGGGCTTGAATGGACTAGATATGAATTATTTTTTACACCATTAAGTACAAATGCTTCTGTTTTAATTACAAAAGATACAAAAACTGTTAAAGATAACGAATTTGAAGTTGATAATATTTATATGGTTGAATATACAGTAGCCAAAAAATCTACAACTGCAAATAATGTAAAATATGTAGATGGAGGAATACTCTAAATGCCAGCCAATTTAGATTATACTGATATTCGATTTATGCGTGGCACTTATGAAAAAGTGAGCACGTGGAAAGCAAATCCTGGTGAACCTATTGTTGACTTGGATAATTATATACTAGCTATTGGTGATGGCACAACTCTTGGTGGTATACCAATTAATGCGATGACTAGTACAACAATTAGTGGAACTACTGATTTGGATAACATTACGACGCTTGGTCGTTATTTCTTAGAAGGTATTAGTAACGGTCCAAATAATATTGATACCGCTACGAAAGTTGTATTAGAAGTTGTAAGTTCTGCAATTGGTGGTTCTTTCATATATCAAAAATTATTTATTATCAGTGGTGCAAAAGGTGGTCATATATATGCTAGATCTTCCATCACTCAAGGTAAAACTTGGGGTAAATGGATTTCTGTTTCTGAATTTACATTAAATGGATCTAACACTGGTACATCTGAAGGTGATAATAATTTAAATAATTATATTTTTACGTCGCAAGTATATGTTCAAAATATATCTAATGGTCCGGATGGTTCTGCTGGAGGAGATGGTATTTTAATCTCATATTCTCCATATAATGGTGCTAATCAGATACATCAAATATTGTATATGGTTAGTGGATCAATAGCTGGTAATATATACTATCGTTTTTCGACGACAAAAAATAAAACATTTACAGCTCCAGGTTATCCTTGGACTATTTTAGATTTCAAATCATTTAGTGTAACTCCAACACCAAATTATATCCCACGAGCTAATGCGTCTGGAAAAATAGATACTGGATGGTTAAATACTAGCAATTCAACTACGTCATCTAGTACAACTACTTTAGCTACATCGGCCGCTGTAAAAGCTGTAGCAGATGGTAAAGCAGATAAATCGCATACTCACACTCTGGCTGATATTAGTAAGACGTCAAATGCTAATATATATAGTAACTCAACTTCTTGGGATAATGGTGCTATTACACACATTTTTCAATCAACTGGCCAACCACCGTCATCAAGTGGCAAAAATGGTGATATTTGGTTCCAGTATATTTAATATTTGGAGTTGAGTAGTTTGGAATATATTTTAAATTGGAATGGTGTAAATGGGCGTGTTCTTTCTCAAGGATACATATTTGATATAGAGCAAAAACCAAAATTAAGTTTTGAATATGATTCATTATACTATGAGACTGAATTAGGTAATAGTTTTTACTACTCATATGGACAAACTGGAATTGTTAAAGAATTATCTGAAGAACAGATTAAAGAAATCCAAGACTACTGTGATAAATTTAAAGATGTAATGGATTATGGTGTTCAAGCGTATAGAGATGATTTCGTATATATAGGAAATATGACTAAGAGTATGGCCGAGAGTGCTGGATATAAATATGTACTTTCGAATACTATAGTTCCATATACATTTTGTAAACTAGATTCGGATGGTACGTGGAAACCAATCTTTTGTGCATTTGATGAAGATGGTCGCCCATACTTTAATCCAGCTCATGATTCCAGTAAGTATGTTACACTAATGACCGAATCTGAGTATTCAAAGCTTCCAGAAAGAACATCTCCAGTTCAATGGTTTGACTTCTCAAATAATCAATGGGTTGATAAACGAAAACTTAGTCGTGTAAAACTTGATGGTAAAATGGAAGTTCGTGGATATTTTGAGCATCATAATGTTAGAACTGGAAATGGTCGTATTCCTGCTTACGAGATGAATACCTGGTCTATTCAATATGATGAAGCTACAAAGTATTTAAATAATAAGTCATCAAGTACACCTTTCATTGACGCCGTAATGGCTGAGTTTACTTCTGAGTTTCCAATTTCAAAAGATGATTTTTGTCAAAAGATTATTAATCATCAAAATGAAGAAGAATTAAAAAAGAAGGGTAAACTTCATGGGTTGATGTTAAAGTATATATATAAAATTGAAAATGCACAGACGAACGAAGAAGTGGATAACATAGTCACTGAAGTTTATGACTTAATCGGTCGTGGTCGTATTATTAATGTATATTCAAAGTTCCCACCAACTGTATCATTAATACATGGAGAAACTAAGAATGTTATTATGACTGATGATTCTATATATCATACATATGAAGCTGTTGATAGGGATAAAGAAATATGGCAATAGATGCAACACCTTTAGCTAATCCAGTCCCAGATCCAGACCGAGTAAAAACTAAGGTAAATGGTCTTTGGAGAAGCTCTATTCCGATGACTAATGTATCTGGTAGATTTTATAATCCAAGGCAGCTATTTGTAAAAGTAAGTGGTGTGTGGAGATTAGTATATACTAATTTTACATGGACTTATAGTTGGGTTATCGGAAATTGGTCAGCTTGTGGAGTCGTAGGTAGTTATCAGACGCGTAGTGTTGAGTGTACACGTTCACCTGATAACGTGGTTGTAAATGATTCTTTTTGTGCTGGTGCGGGCGCTAAACCGATAACCAGTCAGATTTGTAATTGTAACTGTTAAGCATGTGCAGTTATAAAATAAATAAAAATTATTGAGTTAATCAATAGCGTAAATATTTAATTTATATTTACGTTTATCGACTATAAATAAAGACAGTATATGAAATAGTCAAACGTATTCATTAATAAAAATATATTATTGAATACGGATGTCAATGTTAATGGTTTGATAGAATTATTTAATTGCTGGAGACAATTTAACGAATTCTAATCCTATTAGTCCTAGTCAGTATGACTAGCATTGCTAATAGTTAACATTGACAAAAATGTTAGGCGTGCGCCTGTTGTTGTGACTGAAGTAATATAATTATAAATGTTTATATTTAATAAGATTAGCGTATGAATATAGGTCGTTTTTTGGTACTTTGAATATTTTAAAAATACATATAGAAATAAAATTATTAATAATATATGTTTACTATAAAATATATATTATTAATTTAATTCATATGGAGTAAGTATGTCTACACCAAAGTATCCAAGCGACTTAACTGGATTAAAATTTGGAAAATTAACTGTTATTAGAAAGGCTTTAGATTCTGAATGTACTGAAAGTCAACGAAAATTAAATATGACAAAATGGGTTTGTTCGTGTGAATGCAATCCAGAAAAAAATATTTATTATTAATCGAAGTAATTTAACAACTGGTCATACAACATCATGTGGTTGTACTCGTGTTGGACAAAAGCGTCCTGGTAATACATCTAAGTCTTCAGGAAAGATGCGAATCAAACATATCTGGGAATCGATGAATGCAAGATGTTATAGTACAAACCATATACACTATAAAGATTATGGTGGGCGTGGAATTACGATTTGTGATGAATGGTTAAATAATTTTGAGTCTTTTTATCAGTGGGCTATTAGTCATGGATATAATGACCGATTAACTATTGATAGAATAGATAATGAAAAACCATATGGACCAGATAATTGTCATTTTGTTTTAAACATTGATCAGCAGCAGAATAAGAGAAATACTATTAAGTGTGATTCTGGTCTTTCTCTGAGGGCTGAGTGTAGAATGGAAAATGTTCCGTATACATCAGTTCGTGTAAAAATAAAACAAGGTTATTCAATTCCAGAAGCGATTTCTCTAGTTAAACAAGATCGAGAAAAACGTGGAATAACTTCACCAAAAGAAACTATTATTTGTGATTCCGGACGCTCGTTATATGATGAATGTAAATATCAGAATGTTCCATATACGACAGTTAAGTTTCATATCAATAATGGATATTCTGTTAATGAAGCTATAGAAAAAGTTAAGAATAGAGTGTTTATTTCTGATTTGGCTAAAGATGCTGGAATAAATCCTGAAACTGTCAGAAAACGCATTTTTGATGGTAAAATTCTTGATGAAGCATTAGATACAAGAGATTTACATTATCCATATTATGGCGGTATTAAGGCCACTGATATTTGTAATAAATACGGTCTTAAATATAAAAAAGTCGCTAGACGTATGCATTACTATAATTGGACTTTTAAACAGGCTTTAATTTCATTCTTTAAAGATGAACCGGAAAAGATTAAAGAAATTGAAGAAACAGTTCCTGAAACTAAAGATTAAAAATTGTATATATAAGTTTTAATTTTAAAAGCCCCCATTTTGGGGGCTTTTATTTTAATTAGAAATGTTATGAATGGAGAAAAAATGAATTGCCGAAAATTTTTAGTTGTTTCGTGGTTAAAGGATAAGGTATATATCTCTACGTAATTGATTCAGATAAACCCCAATATATTTCTTTAAATTATAATATTGATGATAATAATCAAAATAAAATTAACAATATTATTATAAAATATTTCTTATCTAATTTTAATATTGATTATGTAAAAATTAAAGATTGTACATCTTCATATATTTATATACATCAGGCCGATAAATTTAAAGAATGTTTTTTAAAGGGTGTTGATTTAAAACCATTAATTTCGTATAGTAATGAAAATTCTCTTACTACACGATTTAGATTAATTAACAAAATGATTGATATATTTGAAGAAACTGATAAACAAATGAAGGAGCAACTAAAAAATGATCGATCCGAATAAGCCAAAGAGTGTATTAAGTCGTCCAAATGAAGGACAAGATTTTGACATAGTTGAAAGAACTATTTCTGAAAATAAATTTAGTAATAGTCTAAAGGTATATAGACTTTTTAGGGATAGTACAATTATTGGAACTGTAGACTTCAGTGATGTTATTATTGATGGATCTATTCTTGGTGAGGACCTTGTAAAGGTACAGCAGAATTTTGTAAATGCGGCACTTGGTATTATTATGGAACATTCAGATGTACAGATTGGAGATGGTTTATATTTAAATGATGATTTTCTTTTAGAAGTTAATTCGGATCTGATTGATCGCGTTAAGGATTTACATAATGTCTAAGAATATTGATATTATTATTCGATACAATAAAACCGGCGAGTTATATGATTATCTGGAAATAGACTATTTAGATCTTAATAATAATAAATTAAGTTTATTCTCCGGTGTTGGGTCTGGATTATCAAAATTAGAAGTAGATAGTCATATTAATTCAACTTTGGTTGAGCTAAAAGAAGAACGATTTGGAGATCAACTTAATAAGATTAAGTTTGTATTAAATGATTCGCCTTATAGAGCTAATAGACTTAATGAGGATGAATATTTTAAACATGACAAGTTAATAAATGAAGTTGACTTTAATGAATATTTTAATAGTCTCCCAAAGATATTTGTAATTCGAAAGCAGTATTACTTCACGCGACCGTTTATTATTAAACTAAATGTAACTGAAGATATTGTCGAACTTAGTTACGTTAGAAGATTTGAATTAAATAACAAACTTGAAGAATTTGAACTATTCAATTGTTATCTAAATAGATTTGAATTAATGAAACGTAATGATTGGAAAGATAATTCCAAATTTTCTGTACATCTAAAAGAATGGGACATCGAAGCCATATTGATGCGTAATCGCATTCTTGAGGATGCTATTGTTAATCAACATTTTACTGATAGAGATTCTATCGAAAAGTATCTAAATATCCACGCAGGACGCAAAGGAACAGTTAATAGAAATGGGTATCTTGTCAATATTTCAGCGTTGTTACAGAATGGTCGAATTCCTAGCACTGAAGACCATGCCTTTTTCCCAGGACATCGTGTATTTAATTTTTTTCTCAAGTTTAAAGATTCAAAGTTTACTGAGCTCTTTTTAAGTATTCCAATTGATCCGGACGCATGTATTGAACACAATTGTCGTGAAATTCGGATGTATAACTCAACCGAATTAAAGACTAAGTGGAAGAATAATCATGAAATACAAAGTCGTGTTTGGCAACCTCAATTTAAATTAACAACAAAATCAACCGAAGTTTCACATAAAGAATATGCTGAAATAGATGTGCAACTAATTAATAGTTATACGCATGAAGAAATTCATCATTCATGTGATGTGTATATTGAAAACGTAAATGGATACTTACCAAAAAATAGAATCACATTAGATGAAAATGGTCGTGGATCTTTTAAGATGTATCCATTATTCTTAGAACCTGGAGATACTGTTAAAGTTAAAGTTGGATTTAGATATTTTCCAGCCAAACAAGAGATACTATTTAGTATTAAATAGAAAAACTTAAAATGATCATCTACGGTATAGCCCTTGTAAGTTTTTGTATTATTATTGGTGAATTTGTTGGATTATCTTTAGGACAATTAATTGGAATCAACATTGACGTCGGTGGAATTGGTATAGCCATGATATTACTGATCATTATTAGTAATGTTTTGTCCCAGAAAGGATATCATTTCCATGAATTGACAGAAACTGGTATTAAGATGTGGTCTGCGTTATATATACCAATTTTCTTCGCGATGACGTCTAAATTAAATGTATATTTAGCTATTAATAGTGGATTTGTTCCAATCATTATTGCTATAGTTACAGTATTTTTTATGTTTATACTGGTCAAATATTTAATTAGAAAATATGGTGGTGGTGTAAATGTTTGAAGTACTGTTTGCTTTCATAATTAAATATAATTTAATTTTTACATTCTTTTTTATTGGATTCATTACTTTAATTTCACAATTAGCATCCAAATATCTTTTTAATAATAGAATAGAAAGTTCTGTTATCGTATTAATTACTGGCCTTGTATTGTCATATCTAAGCGGTCTGTATATTGGTGGAACTAAAGGACTAGCTGACGTCGCCGTATTAAGTGGTGTATCAATACTCGGATCTGGAATGTTTAGAGATTTAGCTATTGTTGCTTCAGCCTATGGAATTAAATTTGAAGAAGTTAAAAAAGGTGGAGTCATAGCTATCATTTCTATACTTCTCGGTATTGTTATACCGTTTATATTTGGTGTAATAATTGCTGTTCTTTGTGGATACACCAACCCAGTAGATATAACTACTGTAGCTACTGGTGCAGTTACGTTTATTACAGTTTCTATTACAGGTCCTGCAATTGGTGCAACGTCAGACCTTATTGCATTAGGAATGGCCGGTGGTATCCTAAAAGCGATTTTAGTTTTAATTTTAACACCATATTTAGCTAAATATATAGGATTAAATAATCCTCAATCCGCTATTATATATGGAGCTGTAATGGGTGTTAATAGTGGAGTTATACCAGGATTAGCAGCTACAGATCCAAAACTTGTTCCATATGGAGCAATTGGTTCTACGTTGTACACAAGTTTTGGTGTATTTTTGTGCCCGTCTGTATTCTTTTTAGCAGTAAATTACATTTTTGGTTAGGTGGTGAGTAGTAAATATATGTTGTTTGAAATTCAAGATATTATTAAAGATCATCAATATACTTTTAATCCTTGGACATTACGAGTAAGTACGACTGATGAGACCGAACAGAAAATTAAATACCCACAGCGTATCTTATCAAAATCACCCGAGGTAATTAAAATATTACTGGGAAATGCGTGTAATTTTAGGTGTAAGTATTGTAGACAATCCGTCCATAATAAAAAAGAAAAAATTAACTATGAGACATTAAATAACTTCATCTATTTACTACAACGATACTTAGATCTATCTAATCTTCGAAAGGTTGAATTTTGGGGTGGTGAACCATTACTATATTGGGATGAGATACAATATCTTAAAAACAAATTTTTAAATATAAATAAAGATTGTATTCTTCATCTAACAACTAATGGGTCACTAATAACGAAAGAGATTTGTAATGAACTTATTTCTGGTCCGAACTATATGATTAAGTTAAGTCATGATGGTCCCGGACAGTTTTTAAGAACTCAAGATCCAATTAAATTACATAGAGAGGAGATATTTAAATTAAAAGACGAATTACTACCAAGAGACTTATTCTGGATTAATACTGTACTAACGTGGGAATGTATGTCTCCTGGTAAAATTGTTAATTATTTCAAAGAAATTTTTGATGATCCGTATATTAAAATAATGAAGATTGAACCAGCAATTCCATATAATGAATTTGCTAAAAAGTATACATTAAAAGATGATCAATTAGAAACGTTTGAATTTAATCTGTTAAATGATCTTAGAACTTACAGACTTGAAGATAATGTATTTGAATATTACGAATTACTAAGATTCTTTTTAATTTCACAGGTAATAGATACTGAGTATAATTTTGCCGAGATGAAATGTATCGAGACACAAAAAAAGACGTTGACGTTAGACTACTATGGCAACATTATACCATGTCAGGTGTATAGTAGTAATGATAATCTACTTGGACATATAAGTAATATTGACTCGATTAATTTAAATATTGATCATTCTGATAGAATTAATCGTTGTAAAGAATGTCCTGTAGTTGCACTATGTCGTGGTGTGTGTCCATTTCTTAAAGATTCTGAGATAATTAATATGAATTGTAAGGTTAGATATCATACATACTTAGCATTACTAAAATACTTTTTAGATGTTGTATATAGAATTAACGCCGTTGAGATTAAAAAGATATGCTAAAAATTACGTTTAAAGATAGATCATATATCTATTTTGACCCGATATCTGTTAAGTTTTTTGATAGTAATAAGCAACTTATTCGTTTTAATATTCATCGAGATGTTGATACAGACTGTTCAAAGTTTAGAAATCAAGTATTACAACACCATCATAAAAATACGAAATTCAAAGATCCAAGAAATATTAGAATCTTACTTGGACACGCCTGTAATTTTAGATGTAAGTACTGCCAGCAGAAACACACTAAGAAAGAATTAATCACCGATCAACAATTAGAAATATTAGAAAAAAAAATTTCAGATAATTTAGATTTAAGCATTTTGGAAACAGTACAATATTGGGGTGGTGAACCACTACTATATTGGGATGAGATTAAAAAGTTATATTATTTTTTTAAAGAAGTTTCACCAAAAACTGGAACTTGTATTGTTACAAATGGTTCATTGATGAATGAAGAAATTTGTAACTTCATTTGTTCCGATGATAATTTTAGTATTATACTATCACACGACGGTCTAGGACAATCATTAAGAGGACCAGATCCATTAAGTAAAAATTCTAATACATTAGATTATTTTAAAAAACTGTGCGAAGTGAAAAATAAAGATCCATTTTTTAAGAATAACTATGATCAGAATTTTGCTGTAAATCCAGTTCTCAGCAATAAGATTGTCGATTTAAAGACCCTGGTTGAATATTATAGGTCCATTTTTGGTCGGTATGTAGCAATAGCTGAATCAATACCAATTATTCCTACTAATCCAGAAACTTCTAAGTATGCATTTAGTGACTTAAATGATTACACCGAAATGATTTTTTCCAATTTGAAAGAAATTGGAATGATGACATTTAATAATTTCAAAACACAATTTGATTTATTTATTTCAAAATTGCAAACTGACAATTTTAAAATATCACCAACCAAAGCTCAATGTTTCACTACGGATCCTAGAATGTTAGTATTTGACATAGAAGGAAATATATTACCATGTCAGACATTTCAGGCTAGCGAAATTTTAGAGAATGGTGATTCATGTAATTGTGGTAATATCGGTAATATGGATAATATTAATATGCCACATGTATATGGAATTGGTGATAAGGTTAAGTGTCAAAAATGTTTGGTGGCATCTTTTTGTATGGGTGGATGTCCATATTTAATCAATAAAGATACACATGATATAGATTGTAAATTTAAATTTGCCCATTACTATGGGTTATTTAAATACTTTCTATACGTTCTATTAGGAAAAGAAATTGAATCCTTTAATGAAACCGTGGTTCGACCAAGAAAATAAACAAGATTATTTTTGTTGTATGTGGAATTTAACGAGAGAATGTAATTCATGTTGCGTTGGGTGTCCATTCCACAATAATATAAATAATAGACTGATAGACCCCAAAAAAGTAATTACATTCATCTCGAATAATTTTAATTTTAATACAAATTATAATCAAATAATTCTTTTTGGTGGGGAACCCACGCTACATAAACAATTTAATTATATTATTACAGAATTATCTAAGTTAAAATTTAAAAATAAAATTATATTTAGTAATTTTTCGGCCGACATTGATACTTATAATGATTGTTTATTTAAAGATTACACATTAATATTAACATATCATAATAATATATTTCAAAATATAGAACAATTCATTGAAAAAATAATAAAGTTAAAATTAACTAATTATAGTATAATTTTAATGAGAGATGAAAAAACTAATTATAATTATAATAAATTAATTAGTTACGTACCAAAAGAAAAAATTAATATTGTTTCAACACATAAAGAAAAAAATAATTTAGTAGATTCGCATCATGTTATACAGAATCATAATTGTATAACTATTGATGAATCCGGCCGTGGCAAAACGTGGTCGGATGTTATTGAATCGAATAAAAATTGCTTCACGGGCTATAGTTGTACGGCTGGTAAACTATCATTCTTCATTGAGGAGAATGGTGATATTTTTCCATGTCATGGTATCGCACAAGATTACTATATTAAAAATAAGAATAGTAGTTATTTATACGGTAACATTGATGAGTTATACAAGAGTAAATTAAACTTTGATAAGTGTACAATATGCCCACAAAAAGCTTGTAGATTTGAGCTTTTTCTAACTAAGAAACTAATCGAGTAATAAATGTTAAGTAATTATAAAATTTTAATTGGAATTATTATTTTTCTGCTGATATTTGGTTACATTTATCAAATTAAGAGTGAGAACACTCAGTATATTGAAGAAATTGGAAACTGCAAACTTACTATTAGTGAACAAAAAAAGAATATTGATTTTCTTTCCAGTGAAAATAAAGCATTGGAAGAACAAAATAAATCAAATTTAAGTTCAATAGATTCATTGCAGAAACAAATTAATAATCTTAAAATTAATAATCAAACTTCATTAGAGAATTTAGAACAGTTATATGCATCTGCATTAGAAGATGCACGTAATCAATGTTCAATCAAACAAAACAGTATTCCTTTAGACACTAATTCAAAACAGGCGAATACTTTAAATGAAAAGTTTCTTAATATGCGCAATAATATTTACGACAGCTATATTAAACATTAGTTGCGCCAAAAAAGAAAATAATATTGAACCACCAATAATTAATCAATATAAAATCGCTCAATGTGGAAATATTGATCGAAATATTAATTTGAAGAAAGAATCTATTAAGAATTCTTCTTATACGAATCAATTCATATTAACTGAAAATATCATTAAGTTAGATAATAAATTAAGAGAAGCATATTCAATTATTGATTGTTATGAATTGCAGTTAAAGTCTATTGAGGAATTAAAGCGTGAAACTAAGTCCGACACACAATAATTTTGACCGTGGATATATTATTTTAAATGAAAATATAATTAATCCTCTAAGAAGTGGTTCCATTGAGATTAGCGTTGGCCGGACGTCAATAGATGGATTGGGTCAAGCCTATATAATGTTAGACAAGATGGATTGGGTTTTTAGATTAAACCCATCATTTGTGATGGTATTTCCGTCTGAGGAATCAATTAATCGTAAAAATGCAAAAACGAATGCTACCATTATATATCCTAAGTACGCTAACAAAGAATTAGAATTTGATGAATTTGCTAAAGGTACAGCTAGGTTGAAAACATACTTCTTTGGAAACGAGAAGACGTCAAGACAATTTGACTTATATTATCGTTTCTTTGAAATTGGATTTTCAATTGATAAAATTACTGGCCTTGATAAAAGTATATTTAAATTAAATCAGGATACAAAATTAGAAATTTCAAGTTCTGATTATGTACATCCGAGTATTATAGCTGGAAAAACTTCAGATATAATAGCTTCTGCACGAGTAGTTAGATATAATTAAATGTAGACCGACGAAGTTTAATTAATTTTAATATCAATGGTGATACGATATAGTATCACAATAAAAACTAACTGGTTATTGTCATAATTAAAAACCACTTGGTTATGATGATAACTAGATAACATATATGTGCAGAATAAGTGGTAAAACAAAAAAGAATCCCTGACTGGGATATCTTTTATTGTTTGTGAAAGTTACCTAACCACCAATACACCATTTTAATATTTTAAAAAGTGTAATCTTAATTTTAGTAATGAAGATTTTTACGTAGGTTAATGATATCCTACCGTATAAAAAGGCTCGTTCAATCAGCAAGATTGTAATGAGCCTTCTTTTTTCATTATTCATTTTCTATCCTTTTGTTCACCGGGGGTTGTCACCAACCCCCGGTTACTTGGAGTCTAACGTGTACATGCACAAGTTTCCTGGGATGAAAGTTTCGTGCATAGACACAAAAGTTGAATAGTACATTCATAATATACTAACCGGTGTGATATACTAACCGGTAGTATAATGTACCAACCCAACTATTACATTTAATATATTTCTATATGAAATTTTTGAATATTCAATTTTTCATAAGGTGTAGATAGTAGTTCAGGATTGATCACCCTGAGCGATTCTACAAAAATTATTTTAAATGTAATTATAGGGGTTAGTATATCATGTCTTTCTATTCAACTAGCGAAGGTGGTACTGAAACCCCTTATTCAACAGGTTCTTCTGATTCTCATAAGAAGGAAAGTTCAACTACTGCTAAAACAGCTCTTGGTTTAGGTATTGCTGGTTTGGCTGTGGGTTTACTTTCTGGTGCTTCTAACTGTGGTAATGGTCGCCGCAATAATTGTGGTGGTTTATTAAATGGTTTGTTTGGTAATGGTTGTTGTGAAAACGATGAACTAGTAACATATCGTGCTGCTATGTATGATCAAGGTCGTAAAGCTGAAGCTGAATTGGCCGTTGTAAATACATATTTCATTCCTACATGGAAAGAACTGTGTGATTTGCGTCAAGAAGTTGCTGTTAATAGAACAAGCAACGAGAAAGATCAGCAGATTACAGCTCTTCTTTTCCAACTTGCTGAACAGAAAGCCCAGTGCTGCTGTGACAAGGTTAATGCTAAGGTTGATTATGTATCTGCTCTAGCTGAACAACGCGCTCAGTGCAACTATGATCGTCTATCATCTGATATTAAGTGTGTCGATGACAACCTTAATACCAAGATTGATTATACATCTATTATTGCCAAGCGTGATACTGATTGCAACTTTGAACGTCTTAATTCTAAGGTTGACTCTGCCTTCATTATTGAAGCTCAGAGAACAGACGCTAAGATTTGTGAAGCTACTAAGAATATGGTCCGTGGTAATGTTTACCTGTCTCCAACATCTTTGGCTAATCCATATGGAGCTTCTACTGATTATCTAGTTAGTAGAACTGTTACACCTGCTGGTCGCTGTGGTGGATACAGTGGCTGGAATGGTTGTGATGGCTGGGGTGGTTGGAGCAATTGGGGTGGCTGCGGTTACAACTGGTAGTCGATAAGATCTAAGAGGTAATTATAATAATGATCCCTGGCTTATCAAACTCAGTTGGTAGTAATCCATATTCTCTGTCGCAAAATCCATATCTTCCTAGAAATTTGAATGACGTTTTAACTCAGTATCAAATAACGCAGCAAGGAACTATTCAGCAACCACAACCTAGACCAAATGCAATAACCGAATTAGATGAATTTTTAAGTAGTTTAACTGTAGATAAAAAAGCGGCCGTTGAGTCAAGTCCTGATTATCAAAATTTAAAGTTGAAATTGTTCGAACGGTTTTTGACATTTGAAATTGCCTTAACACCTCATGGTGAGCAATTTTTAAATACTCCAGCCGGAAGAAAGATATCACAAGACTTACTTGACGTAGCGCAAAAAGTTTCAAACACATTTGAAGATAAGGCTAAGAATGAATTTGAACAAATGAAGAATATGATAGCTCAACAGAGCGCAGTCATTGAACAACTTCAACAACAATTGTCTGCTGTTAAACCACAAACTAAAAAGGAAGCTAGCTAATGTTTGGTAACTGTATTAATTTTTTTAATAATATCGCCGATGATTTCATTGTTGGGCTAGCTACTTCTTTTAGTGATAGATCATTAACTGAACAATTGAAACGAAATATTTCGTATCAAATTGAACATATACAGAATCCTCTTGTAAAAATGTATGTGGAGAATAACATAGAAAATTGGATAACTACTGTTGAGTCATGTGCAGCTCCTTTGGTTAAATCGCTTCAAAGTGATTCACCAAAGTCTGTTGATATAGCCAGGGACATTGTTAAAGATTCCTTTGGAAATCGAATTGATAACATTACTGAACGTATTAAAAATCAATTAGAAAAAGAAAAAGGAAAAAATAACAACAATGTTAGTAGTATTCAATCCGACAGTTCAAGTAACAGTTGATTTAACAGCCAAACTTAATGAAACTCAGCTTGGTGCAGCTAGTTTACCAAAAAATTCAGTTGGTTCTAGATTTGTAATACAAATTGATGGGACCATTCCTTATGGTAATTCGAATGTTGTGGTATTAGAAGATCAACAATCGACGGCTGTTTATAATCTATACGATCGTTGGGGTAATTATGTACGCACAGATAGACTATATGATATAATACGTTTAAGAAAACATGGTAGAGTACCATTTTCTGGATGTAATCCATATAGATTCCAAGCTGTACTAGCAACAGACCCTGATCGAATTATTATTTTAAATTGTTTGCCACATACTGGATATACAGCTCCAGCACCCACACCCACACCTCCGGCAAGTAATGCTGTATTTATGCCAGAGAATCAATTTGGGGGTTCATTATAATGTCAATAATTCATGATACTTTTGAAAAATCAAAGTGGTTTTTAATAAATGAACTTCATGATATTTTGGCTGCTAAAGAAATGACGATGCGAAAACGTGAGATGATTTCAAGAACTTTAGAAGATATTAAACATCTTTTTGAAGCACATACATTGGGCCACGAACTTGGTGTTGAAGAAGAGGAAGAATCAGAAGTTAAGTATGATAATAGTGCTAGAACTGAAAAACCAGTTGTAATGCACAAATAATTTTTAATAAATTAAATTAAACTTAAGTCGGTGAGGAAATATATTTTCCTCACCGTTTTTAAACATTTTTTTAGGAAATTATTATGGCAACATATACATATGCTATTAAGTATACATTAGATTTTGAAGGTGGCCTCAGTGACAACCCAAATGATAGTGGTGGTATCACGAATCATGGTGTTTCATTAGCATTCGCCTCAAGTACAGGAAATAGGAAATTATTCGATAAAGATCGTGATGGTGACATTGACAGAAATGATATTAAGTTATTGACGACCGAGGATGCTATAGAAGCATTTAAACAATATTTTTGGGACCCAATCGATCTTGATGATCTGTATTCCGAAAAAAAAGCATTTCTTGTATTTGACGCAAATGTTAATCATGGGTTAGGAAATTCTATTCCTATGATTCAACGGACTTGTAACAAACTTGGATATAAATTAGATATAGATGGTAAATTTGGACCAAAAACTAAACGTGCGCTTGAAGAATGTGATGAATATGATTTCTGTAATACATTTTTAGACGTAAGAGAAAATTTTTACTACAAAATTGTTGAAAGACGAAGTTCTCAAAAAGTATTTTTGCGTGGTTGGTTAAATAGAATTAATCATCTTCGAGACATCATTAAGACGTACCCAGATTAGAAATTATGGATTTAATATTTGGTTTAAGTAGTAATCAAATTATAATACTAATTATTATCTTAATATTATTTTTGTATGTTTTTATATGTATCATTAGTTTGTGCAAAAATAAAGATAATGTTAATTTCACATCAGCTATAGTTAATGCTGATGGAAGAATTAGTAAATCTGGTGTTTTATTTTTGTTCTTAACGTTGATTGTTATATATCAGGCGTTATTTGGATTACCAATAACGGACGGATTACTAGAGATATTAGCTGTATTGGCATTTAAGGATGCTGGTGTTGAAATAGCTAATAAGTGGGAACGTGTTCAATTACATCGTGTTAAAAAAACTAGAGAAACATTAGATTTAAATGAATTTAAAGACTTATAATTTAAGGATTAAATAAATATGGATTTTATTTCTACGCAATTTCAAATTGCATATGTAAAAGAAACACCACCAGAATCAATTAGGTTGATGAACAATATTAAGAAACAGAAAGGTAGTTGCCACGAAAGTGGTGAATGTTTACTACAGTCTGGTAGTCAACCCGTAGCTATTATTGGTGAGTCAACAAATTGCTATATAGTTGCTGAGAAGCCTATTACGATTGCTTTAAGTACTGGCGAAGTGTTTACAGAGATGGAAATTTTCTGTTATTCTAGCAAGAAACCTATTTCTGTTTCTATTCAGAACCAGTCTAATTCTGAAAATCGTGTTGTGTACGCTTCCGGTCGTGTTGTTCATGAGTAGCAAATAATATCACTTAGCTCAAAAAATTAATATAGATTAATAAAAAAGTAATATGATAATACACAATTTTTTTTCTGACGTGGCGCAATCTATTTTTAATTTTTTTGAGAAGTTTGTTTTTCCAACAAAACCATATTTTTACAGTAAGGTTGTTACCAATCCACAACAACCTCGAACATTTTTTAAATCGATGCAGTTTAATTTGGGAAATCAAATATACCAGATTGGAGATTATAAAGAGTCTGCAAAATTAGAATTTCCAAATGCGCAACTAACATACGTAAGTAATGATAGTGCGTTTGGTAAAGATTTTCCATTAATTGCACACCATACATTAAGACATGTTAATGAAATAGTAGCGACACATAATGATACAACTAATGTAGATATTGTTGTTCGTGAAGATCAGACATTATTATATTTTACATTTCAAATTAATTGTGAATCACAATTACAGGCGAATGAGATTGAGCATCAGGTAAAACGATATTTACCAATTCAAAAGTATATACAGATGTATTCTTTTAAATCGTTTCAAGAGATACCTGAATTTTTCTTTTTTAAACATAATGATCCTGAAAAACATGTGATTCATAATTTATTTTTCCGTCGAGATGATACGACCGGAAATCCTCAGTATTATTTTTTAGCTAATTATAAACCAATATTTAAATTAAATTCAATTAACGCCGATTTTTCAGATAATAGTCAGCGTAGCTATACTGTGTTGTTAGATTTTGAATATCTGATTCAAATGCCAATATGGATGGCTTCAACATATGACACAGAAAATATTGCTAGAATTGAAATAGGATTTACATTAGATGATCATCCCAGATCTATTATTTTAAATGATGAACAATTATCTAGTACGGATTATGATCCTAAAAAAATAAATGACACATACTATCAGATTGTTAAGAGTGTGATAGTAAATCATAATGATGCATCTAATAAAGAAAATAAGATTGTAATTGAAAAGCCAGATATTGTTCAAGATGATAAATTTGCTTTAGAAATAATTAAGGTAAAAAACCCTATTTCAGATTTTGTTGAGATATCAAATTCGGCCGTGAATAAAATTCATGATAACAGTTCTAAAATATTAACTGATAATGATTATACGGTTGTAAAAACCGAAGATGGTAAAAATGATCAGATAGTTATATTTATAGATAAAGATTATAAACCTGAGAATAATTTACCTGTAATTATACGTATTTACATTCCAATGACTAATCAAAAATATAATAATGAATTAAAAAAGATTAACATGTTTAATAAAGATAAGATATATGTTGTCCGTGACCAAAAATGTTGGCATAGATGATATTAAAATTATATTTTTTTGGATTTCTAAATGATAACAAATACCCAATTAATCACTGAAGGATTAGCAATGCAATTAGTTCCTATGGCATTAATGGGTATTGGTGGTGGTATTAGTGGAATTGGATCACTTTTGGGTACTGATACCTTACGAGATCTTTTTGGTACATCTGCTAGCACAATAAATAATTTAAAAGATACTGGTCTAGCTATGTCTAGTGCTGGTATGGCTAGTCGTCTTGCGTCTACGATAGATACAATGAAAACTATGGTAAACAGACAGCAAGCTATGAAACAACAGACACCCCAAGTAGATCCCAATAAACCTCAATACACACCAAATAGTAATACACAAATACCAAAAATAGATAGTACAAATACACAGCAATCAAATTCCTATTGAAACTAAACACAACTTCATAAATAATAGGTAAGTTGTACTTTCTCAAAATAAAAATATACTAATTGTATTTTAATAAAAAATAAGGAACAAGAAAATAATGGATCTTAATGCTATTCTAAATAAAGCTATTCAAAATCTACAAGAAGATGACGACATGATGAGTGCTGGTATTGATGCTTCATTAGCAGCCGCACAAAAAAATCCTAATTATTATTCAACAACAGCTATTGATCCTGAAGTTGTCAATCGTGTAAATAACGGTTTAGTAACTGGTATTAAAACTGCAACTGAAGCACCAATTAAAGCTGCAGAAGCTTTAAATCAAGGTGCTTCTGATGTTTCTCAAGCTGTAGTTGATGCTGGCGCTGGTAGTGCTAAAACCCTAGCTGGTGAAAGTCAGTTAACTCCAAATCAAAAAGCTATGGTTAGAATTAACCAGGCTCAAGAATGGGCTAAAGCTAACCCTGCTTTAGCTGCTGGTGTACCTGCAGCTCTTCTAGCTGGTGCTGGCGCTCTAGCTTTACGTCGTCGTCAACTAGCTGCTCGTGGTAAATAAAATATGTCTCTACGGAAGTTATTTGAAGATGATTTAGGTGATGTTACTGCTAATGCTCAAGAAGTTGTAAAAGCTATCCCAACAACCGTAAAATCTGAACTTGGTGGTTTAGAGGGTGCTTTTAATACGGGTAAAGAATATCTGACTAATTTGGGTGGTCAATTAAAAGACTTTGGTGTAGATGTTGGAAATAAGGCGTCTGAAATTATTAACGGACTAAGACAAACTGCATCTGACACTCAGGCTAAAGGTGTTGAAGTGGCACAGGATGCTGGTCAACAAGCCTCTGGTTTAGCTTCAGATTTTAAGTCTATGAGTGTACCTGAATTCATTCAAGCTCACCCAAATATTTCAGCCGGTGTTGGTATACCAGCAGCTGCCCTTATGGGTGTAGGAGCATTAGCTCTAAGTAAACGATTAAAAAGACAATAATAAAATATAAAAATATAAGGCTATAAATTAATGAAAAAAGTCATTTCTCTACTTGAAAGTGCTGAAACACAATCTCTACTACAGGAGAATAGCGTTTTGGTTGAACAGGCCACAAATGATCTTGGTGCTTTTTATGGTGTTCTAAATAACTATATTGCCGAGCATCTAGAAGAATTTCTGGAGTCTGATCTACAAGAGACTAATAAGTCTATTTACACATTCGCTACATTCGCTACAAAGCAGTTCCTGTGCGAACTAAGTTCTTACTATGGAAAACAAATTCATAACGCTCAAGTTTTAAAAGAAAGCGCTAAAAATGAATTTTGTTAAACCATGATTACGTTTTTTGAAATAAACGATCAACTTCAAACATCACAAGATATTATAAATAAAAATCGCGGAAATCTTCCAAGTTCTAATATTTCTTCTTCACCTGTAACGAAGCAATCATCTAATAATGTTTCAAATATATTAGATAAACAGAAAAATATTAATAAGAATGGTGTTAAAGCTAATCAAAATTCTGAACAGAATATTTCAACTACGAAAAATGTTATTTTGAATAAGCAACCAACACCAACTAAGTCCATACCGGATACAAAACCGCAACTTGGAAGAGTTTCCCGAATTTAAAATTAATACGCTTTTTAATAAAATTATTTTTTAGTTTATTTTGTTAATGCATAAATAAAAAACCAAAAAGGACCGCCCGAAGGCGGTCCTTTTTGGTGAAGAACACCCCACCAAATATTGCTATTCTGGGGACGAATACCGAAGTATCCGTGGGTAAATATCACTATTTACAAATTTAATATTTCTATATGAAAATTTTAAATATACAAATAAAAACTTCAGTACACTAATTAGGTGTACTGAAGTAAATAATTAATCTTTAATTCTAATTTGTCTTGGGTTTGTTTGATTTACTATGTCATATGTATATTCAAATCCTTTGAGAGTATAATTTCCAGTTAAAATAAAATATGTTGGAAGTTTATTTTTAGAACTCCATTCATGAAGTTTCCATTCGGTCTCTATGTCTGATATTCCGTCTGTTAATGCCATGTATAAAGAAATGTTTTCATATTGATCTTTCATAAGTTCTTCAATTTTATCGAATACTAATTTATGTGATGTTCCACCTCTTCCTAAGAATCCTGTATTTAATATAAAGTTCATAAATTCATTTTGATTTTCATTATCAAATATTTCATATTGATGAATATTAACATCATGTGTTATTAGTATAATATTTTTAAAGAATGAAAATGAATCATATATAATTCCAGAAAATTTTTTAAGATCTTCTTTTGATATGGATCCTGATGTATCTACAGATACAATAAGAGAACTAACACCACTTTCATCATATGAATTTAATTTCCCAGGCAGTACTAAGTTAATTCCTCTATATTTAGAATTAACTCTCACCCATGATCTGCGACCCGGAATAGGCATTGTATATTTTTGTATTGCATTTTTCAATATGGCAAGCCAAGGTAATTCAACTTTTAAGATTTTTGAAATAAATTCATTTATAAAATTTGATTTGTTACCTTTACTATTTAATTTTTGTAATCTTTCTCTAGCTTCAGATCTAAGTTCTTTTTCGGAGTTTATATCTGATTGATTGTAATCTTTATAATAAACTATATGTTTCTGATTTGTTAGTTTGTCATGAACTGTTATTACATTAACACCATCTGGTGTTTTTTCAGTCTTAAAATTAAATCTATCATTTTGCTGAAGTAAGTATTCATATACTTCTTCAGCTGTCATATCTTTTTTAATAGTTTTATCTATAAAAACTGTATCCCACCCATCTATGATTTTATTATCTTGATTAATTTTAGCTGGTCGTATTTCTTTTACTGTGTATTCATTTTCGCATTTTTTAAGAAATGAATTGATTACATGATCTGTTGCAAGATTCCACAGTAAGTCATCACGATTACCTTTCCTTGAATTATGGCCACTAAGTTTATGTAGTAATTCATGTAATAAAATAAAAATATAGTTTTTATAGGTAAAATTATTATTTTCAAATAATTTATATGATAGAAAAATTGAGTTCATAGCAACCACGTCATCGTTATTTTTTTCATATATGATATATGCAAATGCATTTTCTGATGGATTAAAGTCTAATCTCCAATACATTTGATATAATAATGAAGAGAATACTGGATTTATAAACATTAAATTTTTTCTAACAATGGACGTCATAGTTTCATATTTAGAAATTATTTCATTTCTTTTAATACTATCGAGTTTTATTGTATTACTCATATATTTTCCCTCTAAATAAATAAAGAGTTCCAACAAATGTGGAACTCTTTACTGATTGTGCTATATGTTTACATATTTATAGTTATTATTAATAGATGAAATTAGGATATCTTCTGATTCACCGTCAGAATTTAGAGATACAAGTGAATCGAAGAAATTCCCAATTCTATATTTTTTACTATTAGATGAGAATATAATAGTCATTTCTTTAATTATTGTTGTACTTAGTTCTGACATTTTATATGTGTCTGAATTATAAGCTTCAATAATACATTTAATGACATTTAATAGTTTATTTTTATTCTTTTCTGAATAATTTTGAAGTAAATAATTTATACAAGCATAAGATAATGAATATTGTTTATTATAATCTTTATACTTGTTTATATATTTATAGAAATCCTCTTTAGTCTTAACATTATCAAAAATCTCATTTGTTTCATATTCATTAAATAGTTTATAAAACGCGGCAAATTTTTCAGAAACACTTTGACCTAAGTGCGCAAAGGTAAAATAAGAAACTATACTTATTGGAAGTTTTTTATTTTTTCTTTCGAGTAGAGTCAATATATTAGAAAAGTTTGTCCAAGATCTTGGGGAAGCCCAAGGTGAATTATTTTCTTCATCTGTGTGGAATAAATTAGGATACGCAGATAAAAACGCCAGAATTACTGGATGTATATCATGTTTAAGGGCAAAGTTTTTCTTCCAATGGTTAAAATCTGTCTTAACATATAGAAACATACATCTATTAACCACTGGTGAAAGTAGGTTCTTAAAACCGGCGATGTTTGAAAAGTTACCAGCTAGAATGATGGCAACATTTTGTGGGAATGCATATCCTTTAATTTTTTTCTCCGAAAGTATTTCCATTAATGCTGTCTGATGTTCAAGATCACATCTATGAATGTCGTCAAGTAGTAAAATGACGCGATGTGTTTTTTTATCACCAGTTACTTTTTCAACAACATATAAATCTTCATTAAAATTATATTTTGATTTTAGTGAGTCTGATAATTCTTGGACGTTTGGTATTCCAAAGATAATTTTATCTGTGTGTTTATTTTTAATAAAAATTCCACCGTCTTTTCTTGTCTTAGCTATATCACTTTTACGATATAAAATTGAAACAAATTCTGGTAACGACCAAACGGTTGTTAGCATATTTTCATTTTGAATGAATTCATTTTTGAATTGTGGAATACCACCGAGTTCTTCAAGAGCCATAAGTGCAAAATGTGAAGAAAAGAATTCATCATTTTTTCTACGAGCCATATCTTCGATACTCATAGTTTTGCCGCCGCCGGGTTTACCAAGAATTAGTGGAATTTGATATGGAATATTTTCTTCTGTTTGAAGATATGAAACTTGATCTATGAAATTAATAATTTCATGTAAGGGTTTTTCTACATTAATAAAAAGATTTTCACCCATAAAAAACTCCTTGGTTTATTTTAATATTTCTATATCAAAATAATAAAAATACAAAAATGGCTAAAACTGATATAATTCAGGAGTGGAATTCACTCCCAGTAAATATTTCTAATATATACGATGAATTTAAAAAATCTATTTTAAATAATAGATTTTTTCAAAATAAACAATATTTGATTGATAATTCAAGATTAATTAGATTTGATAATGATAAATGGTTTTTAAGACCAGAATATTTTTCTCAATCAATATATGGCGATCATAATTATTATCTAGTTGTGTTGTTAGTTAACAACATAACTTCTAGATTTAATTTCCGCCGAGAAAGTTTTAAAGATGGTGTCATATATGCGCCATCGAAAGAATCAATTGATAGAGTATTGAATCAAAATATTTAATACTTTAAGGATATATTGTGATCCTCAAAAACATTGAAAACTTTTTGGCCAGAGAGTTTAAACCAAAATTCTTCAATCCGTCAGATATTAATAACTTACTGACAAAAATTGAAGATGAATTGGTTTTGGTCGTGCGTAGTAAGAATAATCAAAAAATATATAATACATTTGATGAAGACTTTACGGCTTATTTGACGAAGTTACCAGCTTCAATAATGAAGAAACAGGTCCAACAAATTTTTAATAGGCAACTTGTATATTTTGGTCCTAGTCAAAATCGTGACTTTGTAATTAGTTCAAGAGCTCTTGTTTCTAAAAATGAAAAACTTGTCGGTATCGTATTAAATTCATATGCATTAGATATCAATATTAATACAGGATCTACTCCACAGATTGACGAAGCTATTTACGCAACATATTATGGATTAATACGTGCGGCCACAGTTATTAATAAGCAAGAAATTAAAAAATATTATGAGCTGCATAAACTCGTAACTAGTTTTATTTTTTTACTATTTCTTCGTATTTTTGGTAAGAATCTAAATGTTATGTCTTCATCACAAAAAACACTTTTGCAGCTATTATGTATATATGTATATTTTAAACAGTTCTTCGATGAAAGACATGCGCACATTATTCATTTAATTGAAAAGAAGTTTGTTGGTGATATAATTAATAAATCTGATTATGAGAATTACAAAGTAAGTATTGAAAAGTTTGCACCATATACTTCTTTTAAGGATATTCCAAGAGCATTAATAGATTTCAATTTGTCAAATGTTAGTCAACAGCAATTAATGATGCTGATTATTAAACATGTTGATAAGTCTGGATTCTATGCTCTTATTGGAAGTCTTGATTATTTGATTGCCTCTATTATTGTAAGTAAGTATCCTACTGAAATTATTTCAAAAGGATTCATTGTTAATAGTGAAATACAAAATAGAGTCGAGCAAATTTTTGATAAATATATTAATAAACTTTCATATGAAAGTATTTTCACAGAAAAAGAAATAACCGAGGTATAAAAATGAGTACATCTATGTCTAATACTTCTGTCAATGTTCAGCAGGGTGATCGTGTTAAAGACTCTAGCGTAAATAGTAATCCTCTTTACGCTTCTGCCGTGACCGCTGTTCAAGCTGGTCTAGCCGCTACAGCTCGTAAGTATGCTGAATTGGACAGTGCTACTGCTAAGAAGAATCCTGTCCGTGGCACAATTCCTTATGATAACGATAAGTCTGTTTTTTATAATTAAAAAGTTAAATGATAACAAGTGGTTCAATTAAAATAGTTCCTTCTGAAAAGGAAACACAAAAAAACATATTTGGTTTTGAATTAAATAAACCACTAATTGATAAAAAAGATTTCTTACTTAAAACTAGTGAGCAGATGGACCATAGTAATAATACGAGTTATGCAAATCAGATTCCTAGTATTAAGCAGTCTTTAATTGGACCGACAAATAATAATAATTGTGGTTAATTTAATTTCGTTAAAAGAGACCTATGATATTATCGGTGAAAGTCATATATTAGAAGAGAACTTCATTGATAATAGTTTAAAGGTCGTAGATAACTCTGAAAAATCGGTACGTTCAAATTATTTTCGAACGAAACCACAAGGAATCCTACTTGAAGATTCCTATAATAATTTTTGTTTCCCAGTGCAAAAAATTCCAAGATTAGATACTAATAAGTGTGACCTAATAACACTTGTGCAAAAATTTAGAGAATTGTACTTGTCGTTTAAATCTGATTATTTGCCGTGGCATTATGTTGTAGAATTAATTGGTGATAGATATTTTGTTTTTAATACAAGACCAATTAATATAATTTTCCCAAGAAAACATGAGGACGCGATAAATAATTCTAATAATTTGCCATTCGATATATCTTGGAATGAAGAGACAAAAGATTTTATGCATAAACGTCGGTTTTTGATAGAAGACGCGATACATGTTTGTATTCTCGGTGACTCTACACGAGATGTATATCCTAAAAAGATATATCGTGTTTTAGGAACTACGTGTATTAAACCGTTCATTCACTACTTTAAATTACCACAATCATATAAAACCAGAACGTTTGCATTAAATATTGGCTCGAAATTTAACGTTGACTACCTATTTAAATACCTTTATGCTTAAAATAAAAACCCGGATTTTGATTTAAATATCAATGTCCGGGTTTTTTAAAACAAAAAAAAATAATTTTTATATATAGAAATAATAGATAATGAATAAAAATTTTAAAGGTGGATAAATTGGGAGACGATAAAATTATTTACTCTGAATCAGACATTCTTGATGATCTAAATGATCAGTTTGATCCTTTGTTTGATTTAAGTTATAATTTGTTTTTGGATGTTTTTTCGAGTCAATTTCAAAACGCATTAAATATTGATGAAAGGATTAAAACGCCTGTAACATTTAGATCTAAAACTTTTCAAACCTTCATTCAAAAATTTAATGAGCTTCATGATAACACGTTGAGTGCAAGATCAAACCTTGTTAAAGAATTATATATTCTACATCATTTTGCCAAGGCCATATCTAGGTATAATGATGACATTATTCATGATAGCTATATAAAGTTTAGATCTCATTATTATTTTCCGAATGTACTATATCTATTAATTAGGTTTTTGCCTGAAGCGAGAAGATTTTTTCAGAAGATGCTCAAGGCTGCCTATTATATTATTAAGAAAAATAATTCAAGACTTATCTACCTATTTGAGAATGCCATCTATACAGACGTAGGAACTATTCAGACGGATGTCCTATATACATTCATTGGTAATGCTATTAAAAAGATTAATCCGTGTACAATTGATAATCTTGAATCGTTTTTTAGGTCGGTGTTTTTAAACCATTTCTTTTATTATTTTAAATATGAACAAAGTATTCATTCACAAGTAATGGATACAATGTCATATTCAGAAACAATATTAGATTCAAAATATATTTCTACTCGTGAGAATTTGTATAGAGATGTATTAATTAATATTCAAGTCGATGCATATCAAAATGAGTCTCCTACGATGAGACAGATTATTTATAATTATAACATTTTTAAGAATGCTATTAGTAATAATGAATTTCAGAATATCTTCCTGACGAGAGATGCTGAAGTTACCTATGATATTTGTGATTTAAATAATACGAAGTATAAAATTCTCACAATGTATAATAAGATTAATGAGTCAAACCGGTTTATTGACGAGCTTAAATCAATTCCTCTTATTTTTAAACTTTTAAAATCTGTACATTTAATTACGAGGAGTGATACTGTTTCTAAATTTAAATCTGTTAACTATGAGCTGATAAAATCGGCCGTTGTCGATGAACTATCATATCCATTCAGAAACATTATCCATTCCGATCTAACAATACTCCCAGTGATTAAGAAGATTGCCCATAATTTTGCAACATCAATTTTAAGTGGTGAGTTTATTAATTTACAAACATTAGCACCAATTAAGATTGACAGTATGTCATTCATCATGCAGCTACGAAAGTTTATTAAACTGTGTTTAACTACCAATAATGATTCTTCATTTTTTAGTGGAATACATATTTCAAGATAAGAGGAATTATGGATAACGAAAAAGTAAAAAGTATTGAATCTTCTTTTGATTCGAGAATACGTGATCTTGACGAAGCTATTCAACGCATTGGTATTAGACAAGATGAAATTAAATCTTATATTATCAATACCAATTTGTCTATCGAAGAGTTAAAGCAACTAATTTTACAAACTAAGTCGGCTGAAACCCAGCTGAAGATACGAATAGCTATTCAAAAGAATACTGAAATCATTGCAAAATTATATGATACAATTTCATCATTTGAATCAATCCGACAAAGATATCATCAGGATATTTCAAAATTAACTGAAGGAAAAATTCGATTTATCCATGTTGAGCTAAGGAGAATTGAAGACCAGCTGAATAGTAATACTAATGATTTAGCTTTACTGTATAATGAATTAAGGAATGCTGTATCCAAGTTGTCAAATGATAAAGAGACTATGAAAAAAGTTTCTGTGAGTATTAAAGATTCACCTGAATATTCTATGAATTAAAATAGGAGATTACAAATGGCTCGTAAGAAAGTGACTAAGACAGGAGTTTCTGAAGTTCATTCAGCGGCTACACGAGAAACTGCATTAGAACTTGCAAATATGTTTAATGATTTTGCAATTGAAAAATTTGGAGCTCTTAATCCCCCAAGTGCATATGTAACACCAAGTGGTATTAAGCCACTAGATGCTTTATTAGGTGGTGGATTTATTAGTTCGGCTCCGATTGCATTCTCATCAACACCAGAAACTGGTAAGAGTTCAATTGCTTACCAGATGGCAAAGCAATTTCTAGATGTAAATTTAGCTGGCATCTGTGTATATTGTGACGTTGAATCAATTTCAGATATTGAGACTCAAACAGATGAATCAGATCCCAATTTTTCGTTTGCACATGAATCTAGAGCTGATACTTTTGGTTTAACTGGAGATCAGCGTTTTATTTATTGTCGTAGACCATTTACTATTTCAGCATTCTTTGAATATTTAGATGGTCTTATTGAACGTAAACGTCAGATTCAAGCACAAACTGGGACTGAAGTTAAATTATTAATTATTCTTGATTCCATTGCATCACTTAGTTATTCAAGACTTGATTCTGTTGAAGATTTTGATAAAATTCCTGGTAAGAGAGCTATGGAATTAAGTTTTCATTTAACAAAGTTTAAGCAACATTTTGCATTTGACCGTATTTCTATGATTGTAATTGACCAGATGAAAGCGGCCATGTCATTAAAAGGATTATATGATAAGCCTGATGAAAAAACTGTTGGTAATTTTAATAACACAAAGGCTGCAACTGGTGTATATACATTTCAACATGCAGTTAGTCAATGGTTATATTTTTCAAAAGGTGCTGAATTAACTCCAGGTAAATTCCCTAGTGGTGACATTGATGGATGGATTATTAATGTATTAACAGAAAAGAATAAATGTGCTAGTTCTAAAAATCAAATTTCGGTTGTATTTGATAAACGAACTGGTATTAATAAATTCTGGTCTGAATTTTATTTCTTATCAAACTATACTCCATCCGAAGTAAAACTTCAGAGAGATGGTTGTAAACCATTTATGGATTTAGCTATTACATCAAAAGGTGCATATACAATTCTTACTGTTACGAATCCTGATAGTGGTGAAATTGAATATCAATCTAAGGGATTCTATAGAAAAGATGCTCGTGTTATGTATGACGAAGACCAAGAATTTCATAAGTGGTTTGATTTAGCTGTCGATTATTCTTGTAATGCGAGAATTATTCGCGGCCTATTAAAGATTAATAATAATTTTAATAATATTGATATTACTAACGATACTGATAACGGACCTATTGAAGAAGAAGATCCAATTGCTTCAGCTATTAAATTTAAAATTAACACACCTGTAGAAGATGAGGTTGTGGATAATGAGTGAAGAAGAATCCAAAGAAGAACAAAAAACTAAAAAACAAAAAGATGTATACGCCCCCGGTGAAATGGATAAAGAATTAGAAGAACAACTAATAATCTTAGAATAAATATAGGAGAATATAAACAATGAATTTTCTTAAACATTTTGTACTAACAATGGTTATGGTATTTGCTTTTGCTTTTTCAGTTCATGCGACTGGTATGTATATTGAACCTAAAATTGGTGGAGCCCAAATGATTGGAACTTATCTAGATACTGAAGGTGTATCTGGTAGTTCTGATTTTTCAACGTTTACTAATCTAGTCGGCGCTATTGCTGTCGGTTATGATTGGTCTGAATATTTTGATGTAGACCTTCGTACTGATGTTGAATATGCTATTCGTACCACAGGTCATTTTGATGCTCATAGTCGTAGTGTAGAAGCTTATGTTCCTCAGACACTGATGTTCAATATCTATTATGACTTTAAGAACGCTACTGATTTCACACCCTATATTGGTGGTGGTATTGGTGCCGCGTTTGTTGGTGAAAACAGTAATTTTGCCTGGAATGTAGGTACTGGTGTTGGTTATAAAATCAATGATGACTTCACAGCAAGTCTTGGTTATCGTTTCGTGAGCCTGGGTGAGTTTGAAGACGTTGATCGTAAGACCAGTGGTATGCTATATTCACATGAAGTGATGCTTGGTCTTCGCTATACCTTTTAAGTAATATGACCACGATATTTGAAAATATTGATGAGTTTAAAAATAACCTATTAGAGTATATTCCAGCCGATAGATTTTTTGTTGAAAGTGATGATCCTGATAAGTATCAAGTATTACTATATTCGGATGATTATGTTTTTCAACTTCAGATTAATAATAATCTGGTAAATTTTAACATTATTAGTCGAAGGGCTGAACCATGCTCTAATAACATGTATATTTCTAAAATCGCAACGGATTCGATAATGACTGACGATATGGTGAAGACGATTATTAAAAGTATTATGATGACGTCGATTATTCCAATTGACAAGTACAAAGATAATCAAAAAGATAATTAATTGAGAGAGTGCAAAAACAATGAAAGCTACGTTAAAAGTGATGACTCCAGATCCAATCAAGTTAATTTATACTGCGTGTCGGCAGTGCTATAGTGAAAAGACAGCTAATGAAATTTGGGATTCGTATGATTTAATTCCAAAAGAAAAAGTTTTATCATTAATTACTGATATTCTTGAATCTGGTCACGAATCTGTATTAGAGCATATTTACTTTACTTTCTTTATTGAAGATGTGCCTAGATCGTTAACCCATCAGTTGGTGAGACATCGATTAATGAGTATTTCGCAACAAAGTTTGCGTTATATTCAATTTGATGATAATAAGATGGGATTTACAGTTCCACACACTGTTATTAAAAATAAAGAAGCTAAAGAATTATCTGATGAATTTATTGATGTAGTTATTAGTGTATATCATAAAATGATTGAACTTGGTATTCCTCGTGAAGATGCTAGAGAGTATTTACCGATGATGACAAATAGTTCGTTGGTAATTACTCTTAATATTCGTGAATTGCTTCATATTATTAGCTTACGTTGTTGCACACGAGCTCAAAAGAACATCAGAGTATTATCTGAAAATATTTTAGATGAATGTAAAAAAGCTTTACCTGAAATATTTTCAAATGCTGGTCCCAAGTGCGAAAAATTAGGCTATTGCCCAGAATCAGAAAAAAGAGCATGTGGTAAAAAGCCATTAAAGAATAAAATATTTAATGATAAGGTGCCAGATGAGCCTGTCTATTAATTTATGCAACCGAGTTGCAGAAGCTTATTCACAAAAATATTTAATTACAAAAAGTACAAAACTCAATGAATCCCTATCATTCTGGTTAATGAATTCTTTACAAGAATTGCGCCGAGAAGATCCGTATACATATGATGAATTATATAATATGACTAAATCTTCTCAGCGTGAAGTTTTAGAAATGATTTTGGAAATGAACACAATGAACATTCCAGGCATTTCTGAGGTTATTAGAGTTGGAGCAATAAAATCTTTAGAAGAAACTCTCTCTATTAATAACGATCTTGTTGATTATCCAGAGGAACTATTTAATGAGTATCTAGAATATATTGAATCAAATGTAGTTCCTATTCTAGAATCGGATGATAGTAAATTTAAATTAAAAGTTGATAAATTTTTAAATAAGATTCAGGATAAAGATGGTGAGAAAATAAGTTTTAGACCTATGAAGCACTGGCCTATTTTAGCAAGTAGTATTGCTGTTTTGTCTCCACTTTTTGGAGCTTCATTACTGACCGCATTTCTTGCTCTAGTATGTGTTGGTGTTTCAACTATGGCTTTAGCTACATTCACCACATCATCTGTTATTAAAAATCAACTTGAATTAATTAATGAAGTAGCTAAGTCTATTATCAAGTTGACTAAGTATATTTCAAAAGCTGGTGTACATTATCAGTACAGATATACAATTATATATAAGAATGAAGAGAAATGTTACGCCAGAGCTGGATTAGATCCAAAAAGATTGGGTGTTGGAGCTTTTTCAGCTGTAAAACTTAGTTCTGCATTTAGAACAATTTTAAGTGGTGCAACAGTAGATAAAATTGATATTCTTAGAAACTGTTTCTTGCAGAGTTATCTAGATCGCATTTCTATTTTCTTTGATATGTATTTCGATTGCCTTCGTAACACAGGTGATTGGAATAATGTTCGTTACATGAATGATGATAAGTTTGTCCAGATGTTTAGAATGCATGGTAAGCTATATCCCATGTGTGATGAATATAGAGAATTAGCTGTAGATGCCATTTCTACATATGAAGATTTGGTTGATTTTCTATTTAAGGAAGATCCTCAAACCAGATCAAAGTGGTATTTATTGCTAAACCGTTATATCCTTGATAAAAAGGGCGAACAAGATAAGCATAAGGATAAATTTAATAAGGATATCAGGAAAAAAGATACATTCACTGGAACTAGATTCGGCAAAAAAATGGCAGATGTGTAAATAATATTTCTAGATTAAAAACTAAATGTACGGAAGTATTTTCTGTACATTTAGTGAATTAATATAGAAATAATAAATTATATTTTTTTGTATAAAGGAGAATTGTTAGTATGTCTGAGTTAAATGGTGCGTTAGAATTTTTGGAAGGTCAGAGTAAAACTGTAAATCCAGAGACTAATAAAAGAAATATTATTATTGACAATTCAAAACCATTTGATATATCTGTATTTGAAGATGAGCTTTACAATAAGTCTTACGAGCAGAATAAAGTAAGACTAAATTATTCCCACCAAAATATAACAGGATATGATATATGTAGTAATTGTATCCAAGAAGTTATTTATAAACTACGGAATACGCCGATAACACAGTATGCTGATGGTTGGCTTCCAATTTTCATGCGAACAGAAATTGGTAATGCTACACATAAATTTATTCAATCGAATACTTCACAATTTACAGAGACTGAATTAAATTTAAAAGTACCGAGTATTAGGTTCTACGGAAAAATTGACTACGCTATTGGATCTAGTATTCTTGGTGAAATTAAGTCAGTACCATATAACGAATATGCATCAATTGTTAAAAACCAAAAACCGAGAGAGAAAGATTTTTTACAATTGATGACGTATGTATACATGATTGAGAATTATCTTGATGAAATTTTGTCTGAAGATACAAAGGTATCTAAGAGGAATGGTTTAAAACCACAACTCAACCAATATGATATTAAAACAATTCAGTTTTTATATATTGCCCATGATATTGTTTCATCAAATGAAACTGAATCGTTAACGGCCGCGAGAAAAAGGATAACTGAGTTAAAGAGGCAGATTAGATCTAAAAATAATCAATTCTTCTTCATTAGCGCAATAACTTTAGATATTAATAATGATGTTAAAGAACCTGTATTTAAGTATATCAAAGATAAAATCTCAGATATACATCACTATATAAACACAAATACGAATCCAGATAAAGATTCAAGATTTGTACAGGCGAATCCACGTAATTGTCTATTTTGTCTGTATAATGAAATCTGCGATTTAAAAAATATGTAAATCAAATAGCACATTAGTAGTATAATATATCTTACTATTAATGTGCTCTTTTTAAATTTTTTTGAGAAATTATGTATAATATATATTTGTCAGAAGTTTCGGAATACGCGCCAAAAATTTTAAGAGAAATTGAAGGTAATATTGAGATACTTAGGAATAATTATACTGATAAGAATGCTAGAACGAAACTTGTACTTCTTTTGAGGAAGTTCACAAAAATAGATAGGGTTAATATTTTTTATCATTTGGATGAATTTAATGCTGGAGTTATATCAACATATAAAAAGAATATAAGTTCTGATTTTTCAAGTAAAGTTAGAGATGTACTTGGTGGTAAAGATGTTTCGACAAATCGAGTTAAGTCGGAAGATTTAAAAAAGCTTAAATTCATCGCAGAACCAATTAAATATATAGAGTCATTAAATATTTTCATTGGTGTACCATTACTAAAAGCGTTAACACCCCCAGAGATGGTTGCAACATTATTACATGAAATTGGACATACTTTTAATTCAACCAGTAATATTTCATATCTTTATGTTAAGATGGTTAAAGAACTTCTTTCTTTAAGTTTCGCTGGGTATGCCTATTTACGAATTGTGAACGTAATCGAGCAATTTCTACCTGTTTTCTACTTTGGAACGTTGGCTTTGGTGTATGGTATTACCATTACACAACATAGAAACGAATACAATGCTGATAAGTACGCTGTTAAGTATGGATATGGAGATGAACTAATTTCAGTATTTAAGAAATTAGATTCAACTGTTAAAGTACGAGAAAATCGAACCAGTATAAAAACAAAATTATCTAAGTTCTTATTACTCATAAAAGATTTTTTCATTACCGCCATTTTTTCGTATGAGCATCCTTCTGTGCAAAGTCGTGTGGATCAGATTGAAGATTTATTATATAGTAAATATAAAGAAATATATCCTAAATATGCTACCGAAATAAAAGAAATACAAAAAATAAATAAGAAATGAGGGAGTTTTAAATGAATATTAGTGGCGCACCGATGTATTCTAAAGAAGTCGATGCGATGCGAAATCCCATGGCGCATTCAGATATAAATAATAAATTAGTATTTTTATATCCGATGGGAATTGAAAAAACGATTGCAACTACACCACACACATCCATTGTAAAAGGTGAAGCGAATATTTTAGAAAAATTACTAAGGTCTTTTTTTTCAATTTCTGTGCTTAAAGAAATTTTTGCGTCGAACGCTCTAAACTTAATTAAAACTGCATCAACATATCAACCAAATATTAATCAAGAACCGGTATCAAAACAGTTGATTGGTTCTATGCTTCGTGGAGATGTTAGTAGTAGATATGATGGTACTGTCTATAGTAGCACACAAACTACATATAATCCTATAGATAGTGCAACATTGCAGAATAAAGTAAATACAAAAATTAAAGACATTAAGAATTTAATTAAGTCTAATCAGCGATTAAGGAAGTTGAATCCATTCATGGAAGTTATTACACTTCAGAACATGATGGATGTACCTGTAATTGTTGGTACGTGGCCTTATCAGATGGATATGACTGCGTTATTTACATTACTGTCTGCTGCTATTGTTGCGCGAAAGCGTTTAGATAAATGGGAAAATGTTAAATATCTTTTAAATTCAATCCGGCGTTCCCCTGATGACTCTATTTATAAAATGCTTCAGGTTGTTATAAATGTTGAAAAAAATAATAGCGTACCTGGTAGTGTTTTAAATACGTCACTTATTGGTGGTGAACCAGATGATTTTACAAAGTTAAAACAACAGATATTTAACGCTGAAGATGAAAAAACAAAGAATAATTTAATTAATCGATATGATGAATTAACTAGTGATTATGCTAAGACTTATATCTATAATTTGAAGCAAGACAAACTAAAAGAACTTGAAATTTCGTTTATGTATCTTTTAGATCCAGATAGACTTGCTGCAAGAAATGGGCTTTCAAGAGAAGTTGGTCAAGCTAGTCAGGCTGTTAAGAGATTGAGTCCACAAACAGAATTACTATTTAATAGAACTAGACAGCAAATTACTGATTTCTTATCTGGTGCCGACTCATTGTTTAGTTCTATTTATATGTTATTCTCACCAGTTGCACCAATTAATGGTGTATGGAATGAGAACTCAATGAACTACTTATCCATGCGTAATAGATTCATTGACAGTGTAAGTAGTAATTTTGATGTATTTTTTAGTACTCTTAAAAGTAACTTTGAAACACTTTTAAGTGATAGTGTGGATTCCGCATCAGCCTCGATAAAAAAGATTAAGCAATCTTGTGATGTTGCTAAAGAGGAATTTATTTCCTCTATTAATCTTTTCCACAAGACGATGAATGATAATAAAATTCCACCGTCATTTAATATAAATATGGTTCAGAATTTTGCCGTAGGTGTAGATAAGTTAAGTGGTAAATATAGAACTATACATAAGAATGTTCTATATTCATTGCGGCAGTTTTTTGGAGATGATGTTATTAACATTGTTGAATCGAGTTTTAAAGAACTAATTGACAATGCAATTGATTCTTATTTTCAACCATTTGGTTTAACATCAACTCCAGACACAAACTTACAGGCGAGAATTTATGTATTAAATTCTGAAAATCCAGGACTTGTTACTGAACGTATTCATAGACAATTACTTCTTCAATTAACTTTGGCAACAAAACTTATCATGGAAACTATTTTCTTATCAATATTCAAAATTAATCTATGTGATTTCGTCGAAGTTGCCGATGTTGAATTTGAAGTAACAAAAGCTGATGTTCTTGATCCTATTAACTATTGCTTAGTAATCCCACTTGAATTAGTACAAGCATTATTTATTATTTATACTAAACGTAATTGGAAGAATGCAGTGATAAGTTCTGGTGCCGGTTTTAATCCACTTAATAGTGGTAATTCAAAACAGGTTGTTAAACTATTAGCTCAACAGCTTGGTATACCAAACCTTATTGTGATGGATAATAAGAAAGGTGAGGTATTATTTAGTTTTAAGTATTTGCAGAATAATGTTGAGAAGTTAAAACTAACTGCTGTTGATACATTTGTTAAATATCATCTACAAAGTGAAAACGAAGGTATTTCACAAGTTTACTATTAAAAATATAATATTTCTCCAATAGGGAGAAATAATTAAAAATATATAAAATTACAATTGGGAAAATAAATATAATGGATAATTTATTCAATTCAAAGATTACTGGTATGGTAAATACCGAATTTGATTTTAATAAGATGAATGATTTTTATATTACTGAGAGTGTTGAAGCTAGAAAGGTTTTACAAGAAATTAGACGTAAAAAGAATCAAAAGACTATTGAAGAAGAAGCTCGTGAATTACAACTAAAGTTTAAACGTGAAGAAAGTCTATACGAAGAATATGATAACGCTGTATTTACAACCAAACTAAGACTAGATTCTCTTTTCTATGAAAGTATCCTTTCAAATCTTCCTGAAGAAACCACTGGTCTTGAAGAAGCTGTAGCTTCTTTTTATAAGACTGTGCGTAATCTATATGAAGTTGTAAATATTAAACCAGAGTCTCACAAACTTTTGAATAGTAATATTCTGGTTGAATCTATTAACGAACAAGAAAATACATTTAAGAAAATTCTTCGCGAGCATCTGAATAATAAATATTATAAATATACCCTTGAAGAGCGTAAGGAAAAGTATTTAGATAAAGCCACCCCATTTGCTGAAGAACTAATTCGTGAAGGTGTTAGTGTTGATGAGGCTATTGGTGTAGCAATTAAGACCGTAATTTTAGAATCTCTTGTTAAAAATATAGCTATTCCTCGTCTAATTCAGAGTCGAATCAAATATCTATGTGAAGATGCTGATTATGGTAAAGTATTTGATCAAGAGCATCTAAAATCTTTGTGGACATCATTCAATAATAAAGCAGCTGATATGGCCAAAATTTTAGCTATTTCTATCTAATATTTTTAATATTAAAGAGGTAGAATTTCTTCGTGAAACAGTTTGCTCATATCAAAGAAATTATTAGTGATATGAAAGAGCAACTTAAGATAGATCAAAATCTTGAGAGGGACGTACAGCGCATCCTAATGGCCGCTGTTAGTCAGCTGTATCATTCTTCACTAAACAACACAGAAGGGTATTGTATTAAGTTTCAGCTACCCTTATCTCCTGTAAATAGCTTATATAAAAAATTTAAATTAACACCAGCCGCTGTAGAAGTTGCCTTTAGAAACGACTGGGGTTATCCAATGAATACTAAGATGTATTCAGATGCTTATTATCAGGCTTTACTACTAATGATTACGCTGGGCCTTCAGATTAATAATAAGGCTTTTGTTAATAACTCATTATTACTTATGCTTATTAAGTTGTGGAATGGTCGTAGACAAGAATTCATACCATATTGTAATCCGAGTATTATGCGATATGTGACCACAACAATGCTAAGTGGTAAGTTTCATGCAGCTAAATATGATACACCGCTAGCTCTTTTGGCTAATTACTTCGTACCACAACTTCTAACTAAATATAGTGACATAATTAAAACTGATCATATTAAATTAAAGTATTTCTTCTCACAATCTTATTCTCGTATATTCCAACTGTTTTATCAACAACCCAAAATTAACCCAATTAGTGGTAAAAAAGAATCAACGAGCGGACTTTCAGCGCTGTACTATAAGGCAAGTAATGAGGGTGCATCTTCTCGTAATTCTGCAATGATGGCTGATAAAGAAAGTGGTGAGATATCATATGATCAGTATGGATCATCAAGTGAAATTGATGAGATTGTTAATAACGTAACAGATTTCATTGTTCTCAATAAGCAAACTTCATATCCTGAAGGATTCATTAAACAGATCAATCGTCTAACACATGTGTCAGCTAAAGTTATTAATAATCTTGCGATAGATCTTCATAATCCAAAATATCACGATTATTTAGTAGACCTATTAACTTTAATTCTTGGCCGTCTAAAAATTAGAACTAAGTCTGAAATTTGTTCAGCTCAGTTTATTCTTGACATTAAGAAAAAGATTATTTCATCTAAGAATAATCAAGACTCTAAGAGAATTGTTTCTATTATTGACATAATGTTAGATAAACTATTCAAAGACGCCGGTCTTGCGTATTCTAGATATTCAACAGTTCAAAGAATACAAATTAGAGCTGTATTAATTCATATCATTGTATTTAATCTTAAGAAAGTAGTATGTCACCATCAGGCCACACAGCAAATTAATTTCCTAAGTAATTTAAAACCAAATGATATTATTTAGTTGGGTTTAATTATATGGCATTTAATTTTAATGCGGTTGTTGGTGTAGCTGATGGTATTGGTGGAATTGTTGCTGACATAAATAAAGGATTAGATATTTTTGGTAATTTATTAACATTCTCAAACGCTGGACAATCTGTTGGTATTGGATCTAGTACATTCACAGATGTACCTATTAAAGGTAAATTACCACCAACAACATATATGACAAAATATGTTTCGGCCTATTCAAACAACCCTGCCGTTAAATATACATATAGAAAGTTATTTTCAGATTTTTCTCCAGATATTAGTGGTTATACACTAATATTCATGGTTCCACCACCACTCACCGGATTTTCATCAACTTTAGGTAATGCAAACTATGAACAATTTGGTGCTGGTTTTACAGGTGAGCTTGGCAGATTAGTTCCGTTATTGGCTACAAACTATGTGCCACCATCTATTCAGATGAATTCATCTGTTTTATCTGGGCCATCTGGAAGTCAACACTATCCGACGAATATTAGTATCACCGAAAATATGAGTGTTACTTATATTGATACTATTAATTTGGACGTATATGCTTACCATGTAACGTGGTTAGATTATATATATCAGATTCTTGAAGGAACATTAGAACCGTCTGATAGCTATATAAATAATAGAATGATAGACTACATGGGAGCCTTTTATATAGTCAAATGGCAACCAGACATGGAAAGTATACAGTATATCGGAAAAGCTGTTGGGTGCATGCCTAAAGAATTACCAACGTCTGAAGTTGTTGGAAACAGATCCTCTAATGAATTAACAAATATTACATTTAACTATACTGTAAGTAACTATTTTGAAACTACAATTAACCAAAAGAATCATTGGTTATTTGATGAATTTCAGAATATAATTATGTCTCAGTATCAGTCGATAATGGAGAAATAGAATTTGCCAAACGATATTAATTTAGCAACGTTAACGCCGGAAGAGTATTCTAATTATTTTTTTAACGCATTAAAAGATGAGTTAAGTGTCTATGAATTACAAGCGTCTAAAGTTGGTTTCATTGGATTTCTAATTAATCTCCTAAGTAATACAACATACGATTCAAAAGTATATAAAGATGCTTTGTTTAAAGAAGCTTTTCCGGCGACTGCCCAAATTGACGATAAAGTTGTCGTCTTAAAATAATAAAAAATTAACTAAAAAATAGCCGACCTTTTAGGGTCGGCTATGTTGTTATTTTAGATTATTTATAAATGATACCCGTAATGGGCAAGAAGTATTTTCCAGTTTTTGTGAAGTATTCACAAAGTTCTTTTTCTTTTGATTTCAAAAAAGATTCACTCACTTTTTTAACAAAGAGATCGAAAGCGCTCAGTTTGCTGTCAGACATAACGGTATCACCCTTTTTATAAATGATACCGCAGGCCAAACGCTTTGTAATGCACAAAATCATAAAAAACCTCCATTTTTGTTATTTATTTTATACAAAATAAATATTTCTATATAAATAATCGAAATATACAAAAAGTTAAGTTATTATTGATACGATTAATAATAATTAAACGACTATAAAAAAGAAATAGTCTAATCAATTTTAAATAATAAATTGAATGAACTTATACTTGCATGGTAGTATATATGGATATAAGACAAGTTTAGCTTCTCCATCGACTGCTACTGGAAAAATTTCTTTTGATTTTGCGAATTTACCAATTCCTACACGACAAACCAGGAAACGGACCGTGGTATTTGGTAATACTGATAATACTAGAAGTATTGAAATATCAGTTGATAATAACACAACGTTTACATCAAATGCTGTTTATGCATTTAATTTTGAAAATTCGCAGTATCAAATTATTATTTCTAGAAGTGATGGTTCTATATTTACACAGCCATCAAGTTCTTCTAATATAACAGTAGATCTTTTTGATTTTGTTCAGGAATCTGTTGAAACTACTGAGTTTAAGTTACCTAATTATTCATATAACTCATATTATACATATTCTTTCGATGTTGAAGAATCATATGTATCAAGAGTAGAAGTATATGTTAAGAATCCGGAAGAGTCAACATATATACAATATGATGTTGAAAATGTAAAATATTTAATTGACGGAACTACTGAAGCTGTTTTCTTCACTCGAAAAACAGATACTACATATGAAATAGATTTTGGTTCTGGGGTTCATGGTAAGTGGATACCTGGAGCTGATATAAAAGTAATAATATATAAAACACTTGGCGAAAGTGGTAACTTTGCTAAAAATATAAAGTGTACGATTAAGAATCCTGAACAAGCAATAATCTATGATGAGATGATCAATGGAGACGTTGTATCTACAGTTATTGATACAACGTCTTATTTTACAGTTACATTTGAAAGTGCTGATGGTGGATCAGACCCTATTTCTGGTGAGACATTAAGAAAAGATTTAATTAACTATATACAGACTAGAGATAACTTTGTAAGTGAACGAGACTTTTACAATATAATCGAAAAGTACACGACAGATTTTAGATTACTGAATAAAAAGACACGAATGCAAGAAAATATTATATATGTACTTAGAGCATTAAGAGATGAATATCAGACTCCATTAAAAAGTATGAACATAATGAAAGAGATATTCGTAACAGATACGGATATTACTAATATTCAGTATGATGGTTTATCTTCTGGATATTTAAATGCTGGACAGTATTACTATAAAATTCTTGCGTTTGACTCACTTGGAACTGTGACGTCAACTGATGATATGGCCGTTACTATTTTAGGTGAAGATAATGTGCATTCAGTTAGATTTTCATGGGATCCATTACCATCAGCTGTTAAATATAGAGTATACTTAAGAAACCAGTCTTTTGATTATTATCATGAAACTACTGATCATTATTTCACAGATAATGGTAGAAATGATAATTTAACTAGAAGGACTGAAGTAATACCAACGTCTGATTTTAAACAGATTGTTTTTCCAGAAATTGAATATGAGGGTAAAGATTATATTTGTCCTTTCATGTTAAAATTCTCTGATGTATATAATATGTATGAAGGATATTTGTTCTATCCGGAGATGTACATTAATTTCTCAAATATCGTTCAAGAATCTACAGAAAGTCAAATTAATTCAATTCACCCGTCAATCTTTTTAAACATAATATATTCTGATAAGAAGTCATCTATCCAATTAAAATCTTATCAAGATTTAGCCGGTTGGTCATTTAAAATAACTATACCTGAATTACAAATTGAATCTCTAGATATGACATATAAAGATACAAATACATATGAGTATGTATATACTGGAGATAATCAAGGTGTTTTACCGGAGAGTATTATTATCTCAATTCTGTGTTATTATAATGGAAAATTGATTTTCACAGCAAAAACGGCTGAAATAACACAAGCTTATTATTATTCAGATCAATTACAATTCCCTGTGTACACCCTAAATAATGTAAGCTATATAATTGACCTACCAATTGTTGAAAAAGATAAATTCTTAAATGATAAGAACTTATACTTAGATAAGATATACGATTTTCTTCGCGGTTTTAACTTTGAAGAAAACCGTATGATTTCAGATAATATTGGATTTAGATTTTTAAATACTGTTGGTTTATACTCATTTATGGCCCTAAATTCATTTAAACAGGGTGGAAACATCTTAAAGGGTTATAAATGGTTTAATAAATATATACCTTATTCTATTTCAACTGAACCAACAAAAGTACCAGTTAATAATTCTTCTTGGATTATTGGTGCGGGATTTAGTATTCCAATTTTAGGGACGAATATTATTTCTGATGCATCTGGTTTGTATGGTAGTGGTGACGTATATGGAGCTTTACAAATTACTGGTTCAGATGTAACAACGATGCCTTATGCAATAATTGTATCTGGTGATTATCGCGAAGATATTAGATCTATGGATGTTGTACGAATTAAGAATTCTACAACCGGTTTAAATGGTGCATATCGCGTCATAACTACAAGTTATGATTTGAATACCGATAGAACTAGTATTGTTACTTTTGAAAAATTACCAGTTACTTCTGGAGATGGTGAACTATTCGTTGCTGAATATGAACCGTGGAAAGCTGGGGGTCCAGATAATATCGCTGTATGGAATGGATCAACAAAAAGCTGGCTATTCCATGACGTCACACCAGGAACGATTATTACAGTAAACGACAATAGTATTTCAACTACTTTAATATATACTGATAACTATGAATATGTTAAATATTCGTTATTGTTTCCATTAAAGATGTCGTTAGTTTTAGATATAGATCGAGATGTTGTTGTAAGAAATAATATTGATCTTGATCTAGCTCGCGATCAGATTAAATTGGAAGTAGCTAAATATCTACAACTATTCCTAAGTGGGACTGATGTTAGTTATTATTCTTCATCAATTATTGACTTTATACTTGAAACGAGGCGGAATTGGATTAAGCATATTAAAGTTACTGTAACAGATGCTGAAGGTAAAGAGCTGAATGATGGATTAGAAACAAATCCAGAAAATGTAATACAAGAAAAATTGTCCAGTTCAAAATTAGATATGTTAAACTACACATCTATATATGTATATTGGGATGTCGACAATATTAAAATAACATATTTAACATAGAATATCAAAGCAGACCTATTTTTTTAATAGGTCTGCTTTTTTTAAAGGTAAAAAATGACTAAGAATCTTAATTTGTCTGATGAAGATATTAAACGGACGACATATATTGATACTGATTTTGAACCAACACCAATAATTCCAAATCAGCTTTCTAAAGAAGACCAAAAAATACTTGGTAACTTAGAAAGAAAAAACAAGATTGCATATAATGATTACTATGTATCTGAGTTCCTAAGATGTAGAAGTAATCCGTTGTATTTCATTCATAATTATTGCAACATCTCTGAGGTTGGTGCGCCGCGATTATATACAAAAGACATGATGAATAAAAAATATAGACGCTTAATTAAGTGTTTATATCGTTATCATAAATGCCTATTAATGGCCAGTCGTCAGCTCGGAAAAGCACTAGACCTAAATACTATTATTCCAACACCAAATGGATTTAAACGTTTAGAAGATTTGACAGTTGGAGATTATGTATATTCTGAATTTGGTAAACCCATTAAAATTATCGCAGAGTCAGAAGTATTTTATGATAAAAAATGTTATAAAATTTTGTTTGATAATAATGAAGAAGTAATAGCTTCAGAAGATCATTTGTGGAAAATATTTAATAATAAAAATATTTACACAACAAAAAATTTATATGATCTATATAAAATTGATTATGAATTAAGAATTGAATTACCAGAAGAAATTTTTTTATTTAATAATAAGACAGTAGCCAAACGTATTGAAATTATAAATAAAATATATAAAAAAAGCAAATGTTTCTGCCGGGGTGTTGCTTTTTTCCAAAAGTTATGTTAGACTCAGGAAGTTGCAGTAATATCGAGTGTTCGAGACCTTCCACTCGTAAAACAAAACTAAAGGAGAAACAAATGAGAAAC
>ERZ779866.392-NODE-392-length-48754-cov-7.218937_pt1 | contig 48754 bp, 56 predicted proteins | sample MGYA00511248_ERZ779866 | MGnify/ENA primary metagenome ERZ779866 (study PRJEB29588, sample SAMEA2155758) | human gut metagenome | biome: human gut; feature: human-associated habitat; material: faeces | place: Denmark | collected 2008/2010 ... | reverse complement strand
TAGTCCAATTTAAATTTTATATATTATTTTTTATTGATGAAATATTCACATTTCGTAATATTTCTTATTTAATACTGTAAGCGTTTCACGTATAATAGATACTAAGCGAGGACATTTTATGCAAATAAGTTATAATAAGCTATTTAAATTATTAATTGATAAAGGCATGAAAAAAACAGATTTGGCTAAAGAAGCTAAGTTAACACCAGCTACACTTGCAAAACTTTCTAAACAGGAAACGGTATCTATGGATACGTTGATACGTATTTGTGATTGTTTGGATTGTACATTTGATGATGTAGTGGAATTGATTAAAGATTAATTAAGGGTTCGGAGGTGTAACATGAAAGGGACTGATGAAATACGTACATATTCATTTGATAATGATGGTTTAAATGAATTAAAGAATTATGAATATGGTAAAAACTGGCCTGTTGTTTATCTGATTCATAATAATCAAGATTTATATATTGGAGAAACAACAAGTGCTGAGGTTCGAATGAGTCAACATCTAAGTAACAATGAAAAGAATTACTTGGAAGAAATCGCAATTGTATTTGATCATAAATTTAATAAATCTGTTATTTTGGATTATGAACAAAGACTGATTAAATATTGTTCTGTAGATAATAGATTTCAAAATATTCTTAATAAAAATAAGGGTCAACAAGCCATACATGATTATTATAATCGCGATGAGTATCGTAGTGATTTTGAAAGATTATGGAATAGTTTAAAAAGTATGGGTCTTGCTGATCACACGTTGCATAAAATTGAAAATGAAAATATCTTTAAGTTTTCTCCATACAACTGTTTGACTGGTGAACAAAATGAAGTTGGAACAGATATTATTATGGATATTATTGATACATTTACTAATGATAAAATGGGTGTCAGTTTGGTGAATGGTTGTGCAGGGACTGGTAAAACAGTTGTCGCAATTAGTGTCATAAATTCTCTAATGAATACATTGGATATTGAAGAGGATAGTGTTGGAGAATTTGATGATGATATTGATAAACAAAAAGTAGCTGCTTTAAAAGAATTGAAAGATTATATTCTTAAAAAGAGAAATGGCAAGCCTTTTAAAATTGGATTTGTATTACCAATGCCTGGTTTTAGAAGAACAATTTCAAATGTTTTTAAACAATGTGGCAATGGTTTAGTTAAAGACATGGTTATTGGACCTTGCGATGTGGTTAAGGAAGATTATGACATACTATTTGTAGATGAATCACATAGGTTAAGTAAAAGAAAGAATTTAACTGGATATAAATCCTTTGATGATACATCCAGACAATTAGGTTTAGATCCAAATAAAACAAATCAGTTAGAATGGGTGCTTAATTGTGCAAAACATGTTGTTTTATTTTATGATCAATATCAGGCAGTAAAATCATCAGACTTAACTGCAAGTGAGTATCAAGAGACTTTAAATAAGTATTCGGTTAATTTAAAGTATCATGAATTAAAAACACAGATGCGATGTAAGGGTGGTGCACCATATATTGAATATGTTAAGGCAATTATGAATTGTACTAGCACGAAGTTTAAAACAATTGAAAATTATGATTTCTTATTGTTTGATGATGCTAATAAATTAATTGAAGAAATAAGAAATAAAGATGATCAATATACTTTGTGCAAAACAGTAGCTGGTTTTTCGTGGGATTGGAAAACAAAGCCAAGTAAAAGGCCTAAAGATGATTTGGATACCTATCTGTCTTTGATGGAAAAAGGTGAATATGATATTTCATTTGGCAATCAACATTATATATGGAATCTATGTAATGAAGATTGGATTACACGAAAAGATTCACATTATACTATCGGATGTATTCATACTACTCAAGGATATGATATGAATTATGTAGGTGTAATCTTTGGAAAAGAAATAGATTATGATCCTGTATGTAATTCGATTGTCATAGATTTAAATGAATATAGAGATAAAAAAGTTAAAGCAGGTATGGGTGAGGCTGAATTAAAAAAATTGATTATAAATACATATACAACCATCTTAGCTAGAGGTATTAAGGGTTGTTATGTATATGCGTGCAATAAAAATCTTCAGAATTATTTAAAAAAATTTATTGCGGCTGCGAATGATTATACTTTGAAATAATAAATGTTTAGTACAAAAAACTCTATTTATTAGTGCAACAGCTAAAGACTATATTACTCAATATCAAGACTTACAGAGGATTGGAATGACAAGTACATTATCACTTCCAACATTAATTGCATTATGTTCTATAGCTATTCAAAAACCAACCGTAAGTTCATTAGCTATACTTGGTGAAATTAGTGTAAGTGGTACTGTATCAAAGGTAGAAAACCTGGCAAATACTTTACAAGTATGTTTGGATTCTGGTGCAAAGAAAGTGTTATTACCAATCACTTCAGCGGTAGATTTAGGTAGTGTACCACCAGAACTAGTTGGTTGCTTTAACTTGATATTTTCTAACAATGCAGAGGACGCAGTGTTTAAATCGTTAGGGGTGGAATAAAATGGACAGACTAAAATCAATAACAATTAAAGGATTTAAGAAATTTCAATCGTTTAATATGAATTTTAATGAACATTTAAATATATTAGTTGGAGAAAATGAATCAGGAAAAAGTACTCTTCTTGAAGCAATAAAAGTTGTATTAAATCAGCAATATCGTACGACTGATAAATCGATTTTGGCAGAGTTATTCAATCGTGATGATATTAAAAAATTTCAATTAAATCCATCTATAAAAACTCTTCCATTTATTCAGATAAATTTAAAGTTGGAATTGGATAGTAAACATAAAAATACAGAATTTTTTTATGGGCAGTTAGATAAGAATACTGAAGGATTTGGCATTGTATTTGATTGTAAATTCGATGAAGAGCTAGGATATGGCCTAGAAAGTGAAATCGAAGCAGGAAAAGTTCCATACGAGTATTATTCTTTATCTTGGAAAACATATGCAGGTAATACTTACCAAACAATTAAACGTCCATTCGGATTTTTATTTATCGATACTTCAAACGTAGATACTCACTCATCGTTTAATTATTATAATAAAACCCTCTTTATTAACAGCTATGATGATTCTATGCGAACTGCTGCAAAAAACAGCTTTAGAGATGGACTTAAGAACGCACTTGCTCAATTAAATCTTTCACCTATTAATGAAAATAAAGTATTTGGAATTGATCATAAAAAAGTTATTAACTATTGGGGAAGCGTTGATTGATATGATTCCATCAAATACAGGTCGTATTATGGATGTGAATAATTTTACACCTAAAGTTGGAGGAGCACCTCTAAATGTCTGTGGGGCCTATACAAAATTAGGCGGTTCAAGCAATATAATCACGATGCTTGGTAAAGATCCATTTGGAGATAAGATTGTTAATGAATTAATAGGATTTGGAATAAATACAGACTATGTGAAGCGTACGAATGCTGCAAATACTTCACTGGCATTTGTTGCATTAGATGAAAATGCCAATCGAGAATTTTCTTTCTATAGAAATATGGGTGCTGATATGTTGATGTCTGAAGATGATGTTGATAAAAATTGGTTTATGGATGCATATGCTTTACATTTCTGCTCTGTTTCATTAGGAAATTTTCCAATGCGAAAGGCATATAATAAGGCAATTAAATATGCCAAAGAAAATGGATTGATTGTTTCATTTGATCCTAATGTGAGATTGCCATTATTTGATGATCATGAATATTTAAAAAATGTAATACATGAATATATTCAGTATGCAGATATTTTGAAAATTAGTGATGAAGAAGTTGAATTTATTTTTGGAAACAAAGATATTGAAGAAAATCTAGATTATATATTTGATCAAGGTGTCAAATTGTTAGTTTTTACTTCAGGAAAAGATGGAGCCGTAGCATACACAAAAAATGTGGTTGCAAACTCAAAAGGAATTAAAGTGAATGCAGTAGATACAACAGGTGCAGGAGATGGTTTTATTGGTTGTTTGTTGTATCAAATGGCAAAAGAAAATGTGGATTTAGAACAAATAAATATTTTAACAGAAGAACAATTAAAAACGTATTTAGATTTATCTAATAAATTTTGCTCTATTTCAGTAACAAAAGAAGGAGCCATTGCACGTTATCCGACAATGGAAGAATTAAGATAACTTATATATAGGAATCAGTATGAATAAAATGCTGATTCTTTTTTATTTAAAAGTCAAGATAAATCTATCTAATTCGATGAAAATAATACGATTTAGATAAGATAGGATTATTCGCAACAACATTCTTGGAGTTAATAATGTTTTCACATTGGACATTTATAATAAGAATTGGCTACTGGATGTAGTAACGGTGAACCCTCTGAATTAAAAGGATGATTTCTTGAGTTCTCGATGATTCCGATTATGTAGGAGGACGTGTTTTATGTATATTTATCTGTACATTGATGTTGCCATGACTATCTTGGCTTTAGTTGAATTGCTAAAAATCGCATTGATTATTATAGAAAAATGTAAAAGACACTAGTTCACCCTCTCCAATGGATTACTAGTGTCTTTATACTAAAATAATTCAGAGGAACCACTGTATCCAGTCGTCTTTCTGTATTTGTATTATAGTTGTTAAATTGATTTCATGCAAATGAATGGATTATGTTGTAATAATCATCTGGATGTATGGGTTGTTTTGATAAGCTTGCATACACCATCGCTTAATAGTTCGATATTTTCTTCATTGAAAATTATATCTCTAGAAGTATGTATTCGATCAAGATAATAGAACAAACCTTTCTTAAGGCTGCAAACTCCATATGCATATTTAAAGCTAAAGTTGTCGGATGGATAGAATCCAAATCCTTTGTTGATGTGAACTCTTATATAATCTGTTGATGCAAATGCATTTATAATATTTTCATGTTTTGATTGATCATTTTTAATTTGTTTCGTTGGAAAGAAAAATATATCATTGCCGTCGGATACACAATCAAAATTAATGATAAGTTTATTCTTTAGATATTCTTTATATTCTTTCGCAAAAGCAGAAGAGCCTAATAAACCTAGTTCTTCGTTGTCAAATAACACAAAACATACTTCATCTCTTAAATCTTCTGGTAATTTGATGGCTGATTCAATGATTGTAATGATACCACTTGTATTATCATTTGCAGTATGTTTATTTGCTTTTCCAAGCAACATCCAAATCATTATAATTAACCATGAAATAGAAGAAGCAATATTAAGCTCAATATTCTTAAATAGACCTATCCAAACAAACAATTGAATAAGAACGATGTTCATAAAGAATATAAGAATTAATACACAAATAATAATGGCTAATTGTGATAAAATCAGACCAAACAAATTATTAGGCACAATTAAATTGGGAAATGGTAAGACCGCCTGTGTATCATAGTGAGCTGTACAAAATATCTTAGCTTTCTCTATATTACCGATAATTATATTATTATTTATCCCTTTATGTTGAATACTAGGGCAATACCCATATTGATTAAGTTCATGAATTATATATTTACGAAATTCCTCTTTTTGTTTTTTTGTTTTTCGAACTTGAAAGTGATCAAGAATTCTGCGACTCGTTTCATTCATTCTTATTTCTCCCTTAGTTGTATATATTATATCATAATGTGAATGGTTTTCGTTTTTTTATAAAATGTACTTCGAAAAAGTCAAGACGAATCTATCTAATTTGATGAAAATAAGGCGATTTAGACAAGATAGGATCATTCTCAACAAAATGCTTGGAGTTAATAATGTTTTCACATTGAGTTTTTATAATAGGAATTGACTACTGGATGTAGTAATGGTGAACCCTCTGAATTAAAAGGATGATATCTTGAGTTCTTAAAGATTCCGATTTTGTAGGAGGACGTGTTCTATGTATATTTATCTGTACATTGATGTTGCCATGAGTATATTGGCTTTAGTTGAATTACTAAAAATTACATTATTGATTATAGAAAAATGTAAAAGACACTAGTTCACCAAACGCAAAGGATTAAACTAGTGTCTTTACATTAGAAAAATACAGAAAAACCACTGTATCCAGTGGTTTTTCTATTTGGCTTTATGCAAGAATATATTTTTTTAAATTCGTGACTTAATTTCATAAACATTTCATAAATGATGAAAGAATGTTTTTGGATAAGGAGTTGGTTTTTTTGATACATAATGCTTATGCATATATCACGAGAAAGAAAGTAAAGACGAGTATCTTGTTTTTGATACTTATGATTATTCTTCTAAGTCTTTATAGATGCTTGAGTATACTTTCATCCAATTTACGAATGGAAAACCTTTAAATGAGGTGAGTCTGAGTTCGATTGTAGTACAAAAAAAAGGATGGTTCTGAATTTGAAAACCAGTATTTTAATAATTCTGTATATGAATATGATTTTGTTTCTAAGCTAGAAGATACTAAGGCAGTTTCTATTAAGCAGGGTGTAACACTGGATTCTTTACCTGAAGAATATAAGAATGTAGTTTCAGTAGTTGGAACAAATAACACTTCAAAAAATGTTTTATTTCGTAGTGGAGTATTTACTTTAATTTCAGGAAAAAATATTAATTCTAAGGATAGAAACTCTATTCTTATTCATTTGGATCTAGCTAAAAAAAATCATTTAAAAGTAGGGGACACAATATGTTTGAATTCTCATACTTTTACAATCAAAGGAATTTTTGAAGGTAAGAAGCATGAAACATATAAAGGTTTATCTTCGGATTTAAGTGAGAATACCGTATTTTTGGATTATCATTTTTTAGATACGAAAATGGTCCATAAAATGACAGTTTTCTCGAAGAAAGAAAGTAGGCTTAAACAAGTTTAATCCTTAAATCCATCAAGTGAATATGTTGTGTCTAAAGATACGAATGCCTATAAATCGTCTTTAGAATCTATACAAAGTATGAAGCACATGATTCAGATTCTATCTTGTTCTATCATTGTGTGTGGACTTGTTGTCTTATCTTTGGTATTGGTTCTAGGGTTAAGAGATCGCATACATGAAATGGGTGTCTTGATGTCTATAGGAAAAAGTAAGATGGAAATCATTGTTCAATTTATATTAGAACTTGTATTTATATCCTTTCCATCAGGAATCATTCTATGTGCTTTTAGTGTAATTAAACATAATACGTTATGCTTCATATTAAGTCATGGCTTGTTGATGAGTATTATTATCGTTTCTGTACTAATGGCGAGTCTTATGATCATGATCAAAAAGCCAAGCTAAAAATCTAAGTCTACAACTTCTTCCTTACTCCTTAATTATATCCCTATGCTTTTCAGCTATTGTCTCTTTAGTGTATGCCAAATCCATTAAAAATCATGTAGTTGAAATCAAAAGTGTAACCGATCAAATGATGGCATTAGATAAGAAGGCTCGTCTAGAAACTGATTCGAGTTATGAAATTGGGCAGTTGAAGGCACAAATTAATGATTTGTATGAAACACTTCTTGATTCGATTTCCAATCTTGAATTTAAAAATAAAGAGATTCAACGATTAGAGAAAATAAAATACAATTTCTTTAAAGGGGCCAGCCACGAATTAAAAACGCCTATGCAAGTCTTAAAATTATCTTAGAAAATATGAAATACAATGTGGGAAAATATAAAAATAGAGATGTTTATATCGATGAATGTATTGATTTAGTTGATCATTTAACTAAGAATATACAACAAATCTTATCTGAATATTCCATAGAAAATCTAAAAGACGATGAAGAAGTGGTTCAAATCAAAGATATCCTGTCTAGTGTACTTGAAAAATATGATGTATTGATTCACCAAAAGGAATTAAGAATTCAAAATGATTTAAAAAATGAAACAATGTATATTGGCAAGGCAGCTCTAAATATCATTTTGTCTAATCTTATTAGTAATGCGATCAATTATACGCATGAAAAGGATACTATTCATATTGGAATCGAACAAGGCTATTTCTTTATTCAAAATAAACAAGATCCAACCCAATCTAAAGGAAATGGTCTAGGTTTATATATTGTTCGTAATCTATTAGATAATTATAAAATGAAATATGAAACGATTGAAGGAGAAAAATCTATCTTCAAGATTAAATTGAAGTAACAGCTCTTTTAAAGTTGTTGCATTACGTCGCGTACTAACACAAAATGCAAGTTAGAGGTGAAAACCTGCTAATTATTTATGAGATATTAAAACAATTACTGCTTCAATTACTCAAGAAAATAAAGTGGTAAAACTCATTTTGTTTGAGTAATTACCACTTTTGTTTTAGTCTAACATTTCTAGATAATTCACATTTACATATTGATTATATAATGGCTCATCATGAATAATTGCATTTTGAAAGAATTGATCGACATCTTCATAGTTTTTATCATCCATCGATATATAGAATAAATCATCCTCATATTTGGCTTCGATAATATAATCTTCTCCATTGATTTCTAAGGCGAGTTTACATGGCTTTTGTAGAACATAGTATAGATCAAATAGATCTATGCAGTCTGAATCAAATTGAATAAGCGAATATAAATCGAGTACGATATGTTTAATGATGGCAAGATCACCAAAGAAGTCCGAATAAATCAATCTTTGCGACTGGAATTCCTTCGCAATCAACAACAATTGAATGGCTTGATCTTCATTACCTTCTTCTACATAGATCTTTGCTAGCCTAGAATAGACTTCGGGAACAGGATCAAACGTATTCGTTGCTCCTTGTAGTAAAGGATATAAACTCTTAATGATTTGTACATATTTTGGATAATCTTTTTGTACATAATAGCCATTCTTATACATATCTGCCAATTTATAGGCTGCCACAATATTTCCTTGATCACTCGCAAGTTTATAGTAGTGAAAGGCCTTCTCATAATCGGGTTGTCCCACGCGTCCATAATAGTAAATGTAGCCTAAACATTCATAGGCATCTACATAGTTTAATTTAGCAGCCATTAAATAATAGTCTTCCGCAAGATCAAACTGTTTTTGTCCATAATACCAGACACCCAGTTCCACCATATATTCTGGATTGTTTGTTTCTTGAATTAAAAATTCCAGGGCATTTATAAACTGGATATCATCCTCATATTTGGAATGCACCAAATCATAATAATCATCTAGAACTTGTTTTGCACTTTCGATTGTGAATGCCATACTATCTAAACCTTCTTTATTTTCTTATATTCGATTTCAAAAATTGGAATAAAAGGTTTGTTGATCTCTTTATTCCGTGATTTCTTGCTTAAGAAACCCTCCAACATCTCTTTTATGCCATTTTCAGTTAATTCATCCTCCACACAATAATATTTTGGAGAATATTGCCAAATTGAATAATTATCATTATACATTTCTTCTAGCCTTGCACAATAGGAGCGCTTGCGGTAATTAAATAAATATACAATTTCTTCATTTGTGTAGATATCCCTTAATATGGTTCCTAGTGGATAATAATTGTAGTATTGTACATTTCTAGAAACGTAAACATCTTCTTTTAGTTTCAACACTTCTTTGTTTTCTTTCTTTAACTGTTTATTCACATAACGATTCACATTCGTATTAAAAATATATTTTAAACTATGTGGATTCGGCTCGATTTTTCTTTCTATATCTGTATTAATGAATAGATTTAAACCTTTTAACTCGATATCACCATTTGTATTTGAACACACATATCCATATATTTTATCGCCTTGAATTTTTGATAAAAAGTAAAGGGAAGTATTATATTCCACTATATCTCCTATTTCAAATGTAAATTCAATGTTTTCAAATAAAACAATATGATGTACATCACTATTTTTCAATAATTGAATCTTTCTTTGGATTTGAATCAAATCTTTGCTTGAGACTTGTTTTAAAATTCCTTTGATATTCTGGATGGGAATTCGATACACATTGTTTAAATATAGATAGGAATCGCTAAAGGCACCTGTTTCCTTATCTTTATGTCCATCTTTTAAAGTATATTGAATCTTTGGATTCTTTTTCTTTGTGCTTCCGGCATAGCCATATAAATAGTCTTTATCTTTTTTTATGATCAAATAGGGTCGAATACGATGGGGGTGATTTATATCCACCAAATTATCCTCGCAAACGGGCATACGACAAAAGACAAGATATCCAGGCTGAATGGTTTGAAATAATTTGTATTGTTCATCCAAATAATTGGTAGATTTTGCGACATACGTTTGTTTCATCTTTTTTGGTGGATTTAAATCCTTCTTTTGTTTCATCTTCGTTGGAGCATTTACATTTTTCTTTGGTTTGATCTCAATTGGTTTTTTACAATGAAATAATCGTTTAAAAATTTCTATGATTCGCATACTTCTTCCTCTTAGGTATAATTCTAACACATAGGTTCAATTTTTTTCGATATCATACTATAATAATTATAACAATCCCAAGGAGAAATAAAAATATTGCCAAAGCATTTGTTTTGGCTTCTCATTGGATTGAAAAAAGGGTACGATGAATCCCTTTGAAGATATATAAAGGAGGAGTTTTTTTTGGTGCGCTTATTGGAACATGCAAATCGTTATAGTAAAGAAAAGGTTTTTGATTGTTATAAAAGAACATGTCAAAACGATTATTGGGACTATGATTCCATGACAAGAAAAGAAATGTTTGAACGCATGATTGAAACCTATACCCCTGAGTATTTAGTTTCTATTTGCACAACATGGGAATTAAAGGTATTAAGAAGATTATTACGCAACCAAGACTTAGAAGACGATCGATATCGTTTTGAAAAACATGCATTAAGCTCTAAGTTTTTATATTTTGATAAAGAATTACCTGAAGAATTCAAAAAGAATGTCAAATTAGCTGTTAAAGATATTGATTTAGATCAGAAGGCAGAAAAAGATGAACCAAGCTTAGTCATTCTTGGAATTATACGTGCCTTTGGCATCATTGAACCATCTTTGATTCAAGCCGTATGTAGTGCTTGTGCATACGATTATAAAGCCATTATTGAGGGAAAACTCTTCAATTTCTGGGCGTATTTAAAAGAAGACTATGAATTAATTGATCATAGTTTAGCTAATGAATATGTATATTGGGATTATAAAGATCTATTGTTTAACATTCGCAATTGTCGTATCGAACGTGAAAGATTCGAACCAAAATTCTTAGATCGAGACAGCTACATTTCTATCTTTTATCATGGTTTTGATGCGACAAATCCAGATATTAAAAAATTTTTTACAGCTGTTAAAAAAGAAGTGCAGGACATCACAAAGTTTAAGGATGAATTGTTCAACAATTTGCTTCGTGGTACTGTGAATGAAGAAAAGATCGATTTAATTCCATTCTTTAATGGATTCTCAGATTCTTTGACAAAGCGCTATCGCAAAGCTGTTGTACAAATTTCATTACCAAATTATTATGGACTTAGTATGAAAGGCTATAAAGAAGCACATGAGCACGTATCTTTTAATGATAAGCTTCGTGCTCTAAATGAGAAACAAACGTATGCTTATTTAGATCAAAAAGATACACGCCTATTCTATAAGTTATATTTTAGCGTCTTAGATTATGTGAATGCTTTGGAACAAATTATCCCAAATAAGAAAATTGATCCCAATAATTATATTGAACCCGATGAATTGGTCAATCTAATCGAGGTGTTCTGGAAAGAAAAAGATCGTTTTATTGATGGCTATGTTCAAAAGAATCCTTTAAATCTAACATATCGTAATTTGAATATTATAAAAGATTTTAAATATGGCATGCGCAAAAACTTTTTGTTGGCTGTCTATGAAAAGAACTATACAGTATTAAATGATGAAGGCATCAACTATATGGTCAAGGGTTTAAATGAAAACTTAGATAAATTTATTCCGGCCGAAAAAACACCTATGTTGATTCAAACTGCTATTATGCCATTTAATGGGATGATCATCTATGATGGTTTTATTTCAACGGCCGATATGCAGCTTAGCCCAAAACTTGTTTCAAAGGCATTTGAAGATTATAGTTACGGACAAAAGATTTACTCGTTGTTGCCAAAAAATATGAATTAAAAGGAGAGTTATGAGCTCATTAATACAAGAAATCAATCATTATCGAAAAGAAGTTGTGTACAGTCAATTTTTTCGGATATGTTTTCCGGATGATGTGAGTTGTGAAAAAATTACTCGTAAACAAATGGTTGAGCTAATTATTCAACAATATACACCAGAAAATATTGTAGATGTTTGTACAGTAAAATAACTAAAACTTTTAAAACGAATCGTGAAAACAATTATAAAGAAGTGTATGTAGTATGCCATTTGAAAAGGTGGCGCTTTATCGAAAATATTTATTATTTAAAAATGAAATTCCAGACGAGCTGAAGGAAAATGTTATTGAGGCTTTAAAAATTGTGGATTTTGATCAAAAAGAAAAACAAGAAGAACCTTTACTTTGTTTAATTGGATTTATTCGCAGTTGTGGAGCTATTGATCTCATGGTTGTTCAAAGGCAAGCACAAAAGTATGGCTTGGATCTTAGAAGTTTGGAAACCAATCCATTATTTAATTTCTGGACATACTATACATTTGATTATTTGATTCCAGATGATACTTATGGAGAAGCTATATTGTATTATGATTCAATTCCATATATGGATGTGATCGCAAATACGCGTCTAGACTATGAATTGATGGCTCCTGTGTTTTTAAAACCAGAAAGCTATCTGTCTATTTTCTATAATAGGTATGATGATACGGATCCAGATGTTCATGAATTATTTGATCATTTTAAAAAGAGTGAAGATGTATTTGATTTTCTAAAAATGGAACGCATTCTTGAATGTATTGAATCATGTCGTATGACTGAACATTTGATTACAATTTTTCCAAAATTAGAACAATTTGATCCGAAAACAAAAGAATTATTCAAAAAAGCTATATATAAAATGCCGATGCCATATTTAACAGGCATGGCACTGCAGCGTTATCCGTCAAAATGAAAAGGTAGAAATCAAGTTTTAAGATTTCTACCTTTTTCCTATAGTTTTAATTGTTGTCTACCACAATCTTACCGGATTGAATGACTCTATTAATTTTTCTTACGTTTGAAATGTTCTCTAATGGATTTTCATTTAAACAAACTAAATCAGCCTGTTTACCAACTTCAATCGAACAATAGTCCTTTTCAACTCCAACACATCTTGCGGAATTGATCGTGGCCATCTTTAAGATATCCATGTTTGAAATATCAAGTCGAGCCAAAAGCTCCATTTCATAAGCTGTATTTGAATGGTAATTAAATGGCGTTCCTGCATCTGTGCCTAAGGCAATCTGAATACCTTTTTCATAAGCTTTCTTAACACTTTCAACATGGGCATCCTTGACTTTTAACGTCTTATCCACCATATATTGGGCTACACCATTTTCTACACCTTTATCGATAATGCATTGGGGAGCACAAAGGGTAGGGACTAAGAATGTATTATGTTCTTTCATCAGTTCTAAACATTCGTCATCTAAAAAACAACCATGTTCAATGGAATCAATGCCTGCATATAAAGCGTTTTTAATACCTTGTAATCCTTGGGCATGGGTAGCTGTTTTTCTTCCGGCCTTATGTGCCTCTTCAATCATGACCTTCATTTCATCCACAGTAAACTGGGCATTACCAGGCTCAACACCCTTGGTCATAACGCCTCCTGTAGCCATCATCTTAATCAGATCCACACCGCTTCTAAGCTGTGTACGAACGGCTTTTAAACATGCATCTTTACCATCGGCTTCAATGCCTTCTTGCCATCCATGACCGCCTGTCATACAAATAACTTTACCAGCACAATACATATGAGGTCCTTCAATCACATGGTTGTCAATGGCCTCTTTAATTTGTAGGTCATAGTTTTCTTCTGTACCTACTGCACGAATAAAAGTAACACCAGATTCTAAATATTCTTTACAGTGTTTTTGGGCATAGAAAGCTTTTTCCATTAAAGAAAATTCTTTTTTTGAGTCAAATCCAACCAGATACAAAATGTGTACGTGACAATTGAAGAAACCGGGTGTAACAACACTTTCATGAATGATATCTTCGTTTATTTCGTGATAATCTTCAATTTGAACGATTTTATCATCTTCAATAGTAATTAATTGATCAAGCTTAGGTGTATCACTAATACCATCAATTAAAGTTTGGGCATGAATATATAGCTTTGTCACTTTACAATCACTCCATCTTTAATGACCTTATCAATTTTACGAACATTTGAAATAGCATCCAATGGATTTTCTTCAAGACAAACGAGATCGGCATGTTTACCCACTTCTAAAGTTCCATAATCATCTAAGACACCTAAACAATCAGCTGAATTGTGTGTCGCAATCTTTAAAATGTCCATACGATCTACACCGTATTTCTCCATTAATTCCATTTCATAAGCGGTGTTGTTATGGTAGTTGAATGGTGTACCACCATCTGTACCTAGGGCAATCTTTAATCCTTGGGCATAGGCTTTTTTAAAACTTTCTACGTGTGCATCCTTAACATAGATTGCCTTTTTAACCATATAGTCAGCAATACCTGCTTCAATACCATTTTCTACAATGCATTGAGGAGCAACTAAAGTAGGAACTAAATAAGTACCGTGTTCTTTCATAAAATCCAAGCATTCTTGATCTAAGAAGATTCCGTGTTCTATTGAATCAATACCAGCATATAGAGCATTTTTTATGCCTTGTGTTCCTTGGGCATGGGTAGCTGTTTTTCTTCCAGCTTTATGTGCTTCTTCAATAATGACAGCCATTTCTTCTTGTGTTAATTGAGCACTTCCTGGCTCAACCCCTTTGGTCATAACTCCACCTGTAGCCATGATTTTAATTATATCGACACCTTCTTTAAGAAGGGTACGAGCTGCTTTTCGACATTCATCCTTGCCATCGGCTTCAATTCCATCTTGCCAACCATGACCGCCTGTCATACAAATGCATCTTCCAGCACACAACATATGTGGTCCTTGAATGAGTCCAGAATCAATACAGTCACGAATCTGCATATCATAATCGTTGGCAGTACCTAAAACACGGATAAAAGTAACTCCTGAATGAAGGTAGTCTTCACAGTGTTTTTGCGTATAGAATGCTTTCTCCATCAAACTAAACTTTTTATCGGTCCCAAAGCCAACCGGTTCCATAATGTGAACGTGGCAGTTAAAAAAACCAGGGGTAACGACATTGGCATGAATGACTTCTTCATTTGTTTCATGATATTCTTCAATGGAAACAATTTTTCCATCTTCAATTGAAATCAATTGATCTTTCTTTGGTGTATCACTCACTCCATCAATCATTATTTTTGCGTGTACGACTAATTTGCTCATAATTAAAACTCCTTTTTAAGTGATTATGAACCTTGAAAGAGAAATATGCAAGTAGTTTCAGAAAATTAATGTAAAAAAAGAGGGAATCCAAGGATTCCCTACAACATAGATTTAAATAAAATGTCGTTATAGTCTGGTAAAGGCCAGTCTTCTTTAGAAACATTGGTTTCAATCACATCCGTCAATTGACGAATTGTTTCCATTAACGGAAGTAATTCATCGGCCGCAAAACGAGCAGCTTGTTTTTCTGTTGTGGTTTCTTTGTTGATCAATGCTTCTAATGTATCTAAGTGATTGGATACTAATTCTAGAGGTGTATTGATGTTTTTTAAAATTTTAACTTCTAATGGTGCCTCAATGCCACTTGATTTTTTTGTTTGAATGATTTGAGCCAATTTAGCTTCATAACTAAAGATAGCAGGTAAAATTTGTTTTCGTAACATATAAGCCATCGTTTTAGCTTCAATTTGAACTACTTGGTAGTAGTTTGTGAGTAGGATACTTTCACGAGCATGCAATTCACTTGCAGAATATACATTGTGTTTTTCAAATAATTGTAGATTCTTTGGATCTGTATAGTGAGGAAGTGCATCCGCTGTTGTTTTAAGTTCTAATAAGCCACGTTTTTGTGCTTCCTTTTTCCATACATCGGAATATCCATTTCCAGAGAAAATGATACGCTTATGATTCTTTAATGTCTTTTGAATCAACGCAATTAAGGATTTTGTCATATCTTTTTGTTTAACACATTCCAATTCATCCGCAAACTGTGTTAATTCTTCGGCTACGATTGTATTTAAAATAGTGTTTGGACAAGAAATGTTTAAGTTGGATCCAAGCATTCTGAATTCGAATTTATTACCTGTAAATGCGAATGGAGAAGTACGGTTACGGTCTGTAGAATCTTTTGCGATTGGAGGAAGGGTAGAAACACCAAGTTCCAATTTACGATCGATTGTATCTACATATTCATTTCCAGCTTCAATGGCTTCAAGAATGGCAGTTAGTTCTTCACCTAAATAGATAGAGATAATAGCGGGTGGAGCCTCATCTGCACCTAAACGGTGGTCGTTTCCGGCACTGGCAACAGAGATTCTTAATAAATCCTGGTATTCGTCTACACCTTTGATGATGGCAGCTAGAACAGTTAAGAAACGAATATTGTCTTTTGGAGAATCACCTGGTTCTAAAATGTTTTCTCCTTCTTCTGTACAGAAAGACCAGTTGTTGTGTTTACCACTACCATTGACACCATCAAATGGTTTTTCATGTAGTAAACATACCAATCCATGATGAGAAGCTACTTTTTGTAGAACTTCCATAGTCAATTGGTTTTGGTCATTCGCAATATTTGTTGATGTAAATACAGGCGCCAATTCAAACTGACATGGAGCTACTTCTTTGTGTTCGGTCTTGGCATAAACACCTAATTTCCAAAGTTCTTCATCGACTTCTTCCATATAAGCTTTTACTCGTTCAGATAAACTACCAAAGTAGTGATCATCTAATTCTTGACCTTTTACGGGAGCCGCACCAAATAATGTTCTTCCTGTTACTAATAAGTCTAGACGTTCTTTGAACATGTCTTCATCAATCAAGAAATATTCTTGTTCTGGACCTACTGTTGTTTTGATTTTATGAATGTTGTAACCCATAATGTTTAATAAACGAACAGCTGCTTTGTTTAAGGCATCATTACTTCTCAATAATGGTGTTTTCTTATCCAAAGCACTACCATCGTAAGAGCAGAATAAGGTTGGAATATATAAAGTTTTTTCTTTGACAAAAGCTAGAGAAGTTGGATCCCATGCGGTATATCCTCTGGCTTCAAAAGTGGCACGCAATCCTCCGCTTGGAAAACTTGAGGCATCGGGTTCACCTTTGATTAATTCTTTTCCTCTAAAATCTGAAATAACAGATGTTGGCCCTGTTGGATTGATAAACGCATCATGCTTTTCAGCCGTAATACCTGTCATGGGTTGGAACCAGTGCGTATAGTGAGTTGCACCCTTATCCATAGCCCAGTCTTTCATGGCGTTTGCGACTACATCTGCGATCTCTTTAGGAAGTTCCTTTCCTTTTTCCATCACATCCATCATTTGTTTGTAGACGGCATGAGGCAAGTATCTTTGCATAGCAGATGTACTGAATACGTCACATCCAAAATATTCATCGACAATTTTCATTTTTCTAGTATCCTCCTGTCGCGTATATAATATCATTATTTTCACAAATGTTTTGAGAAATTTTTCTTTTTTTCAAAAAAATTCCTTTTTTTGTATATGAGTATGTAGGAAATGCCTGCTAGAATTGAGACGTTCATGCGTAACGCAAATTTATTAATTGATTTCGCCTTCAAGTATGTTTTTGGCGAAGATTGTAAAGAGGCTAATGATGCCTTAAAATCATTACTTACGGTATTTTCAGAAAGGAAAGTCCATCATGTGGATGTTAAAAATTCAGATATGGTAAAAGACTATAGTAAAATGAAGAATTCAAGGTTGAATTAGATAATCAAACGACGGTGGATTTAGAAATGCAGTTAAGACAAACGAAAGATCATTTGCCAATTCGCTTTAGTTATTATTTGACTAGACTTCATGGCTTGACAAGAATTGGAAGGAAAATATTATGGAGAGTTAAAGGAAAAAATTGTCTAATTGTTCTTTAATGTGAATTTAATTGATAATCATAGAATGTGTAACTCATGCACATTGAAAAACGAGGATGGCTTATCTTTTGTGAAACAAAAAACGGATGCTAAAGAAAACAGATCAAGAATATGATACTTCGCCTTTCTAATACAATGGATAAAAAGTCTGTAGCTTTCGTTATGAATGTATCTGTGGTTGAAATTAAAAAGTATATATAAAAAAGAAAAGTCACTATTTGTGACTTTCTTTGTTTTCTAGACTGGCCTTAACTAAACCCACAAATAATGGGTGTGGACGGTTGGGTCTAGATTTAAATTCAGGATGATATTGTACACCAATGTAGAAAGGGTGATTCTTATACTCAATTGCTTCAACCAATTGTTTATCCGGACTTGTTCCGACAATCATCATATCGTTACGTTCAAATTCAGAACGATATTCGTTGTTGAATTCATAACGATGACGATGTCTTTCATCAATCATATCTTTTTTGTAGCAAGACCAAATATTTGTATCGGCTCTTAATGAACATGGATAAGATCCTAAACGCATGGTTCCACCTTTACGAATATCATTACTTTGATCTTCCATGAAATCAATGATTGTATGTTTACTTTGTGGATCAAATTCAAAAGAGTTGGCATCCTTTAAACCTAGTGCACCGCGAGCAAAGGCAATGGCTGCAATCTGCATACCTAAACAGATACCTAAATAAGGAATTTGTTTTTGTCTTGCGTAAGAAGCTACACTGATCATACCTTCAATACCACGATCTCCAAAACCACCAGGTAAAATGATTCCATCAGTATCTTTAAAGACTTCATCTAAGTTGGCATTTTCTAAGCCTTCTGAATCGATCCATTGAATGTTGACTTTGGCATGATTTTCAAAACCACCATGATACAAGGCTTCACTGACTGATAAATAGGCATCGTGTAAGGCCACATATTTACCAACTAGGGCAATATTTACAGGTTTTGTGCTTGCCTTAATGTTGTCGACAACTTGTTGCCACTCACTTAAATCCGGTTTACGAACTTCAAGACCTGTCTTTTCACAGACGATATCCGCAAGATTTTGTTCTTCTAACATAAATGGTACTTCATATAGAGAAGGAAGCGTCTTATTTTGAATGACACAACGTTTTTCAACATTACAGAATAATGAAATTTTGTCTAATACAGACTGCGGAATGGTTTCATCACAACGCGCCACAATGATATCTGGATTTATGCCATAAGACTGTAATTCTTTTACGGAATGTTGAGTTGGTTTTGATTTATATTCCTGTGAACCCGAAATATAAGGGATGTAAGTGACATGAATGAAGAGACAGTTTTTACGACCAACCTCTAAGGCAACCTGACGAATGGATTCTAGAAACGGTAAGCTTTCAATATCGCCAGTCGTACCACCAATCTCGGTAATTACGACATCGGCAGCTGCATGTTCTCCTGCACGAATTACGAAACTCTTGATTTCATTGGTAATATGCGGAATAACTTGAACGGTTTCACCAAGATATTTTCCATCACGCTCTTTATTGATGACATTCCAATAGACACGTCCAGTGGTAAGATTGGAATACGTGTGTAGGTTTTCATCAATGAAACGTTCATAATGGCCTAAATCCAGGTCGGCTTCTAATCCATCATCTGTGACATATACTTCACCATGTTGGAAAGGGGACATTGTTCCTGGATCCACATTGATATAGGGATCAAGCTTTTGACTTGTTACCTTGTAGCCGCGGGACTTTAAAAGACGGCCAAGACTGGCTGCACTGATACCTTTACCTAGGCCAGAAACAACACCTCCTGTTACGAAAATGTACTTTGTACTCATTTGTTTCACCTCTACTTTTTTCTTTTAACTCGTGAATTTTACACCTATGAAAAAAAGATGTAAATAAAAAATTTAAAAAAATGATTTTCAATGTAAAAGATAGTATAATAAATTCGATTGAGGTGGTTTTGATGAACCTACATGAAAAAGAAAAAATGTACCAAAGACTCATTATTTTAACCTTATTAATCTGTATGGTTATCTATTATTTTGAAAAAATCGTTGATTTTTTGGCATGGATTGGTGCAATGTGTCTGCCATTTTTATTTGGTGCAGGACTTGCCTTTGTGTTTAATATTATATCGAACAATCTCATGTGCTCTTTAATCAAATGGTTTGATATTAAAGATACAAAAATTAAAAGAGTCTTATCTAACATTTTATCCATCTTCATTGTGTTTGCTGTATTTGCCGCCTTTGTCGGTATTGTCATACCTAAGATTCTATTTTCGATTCAATTGTTGATGTCAAACTTCCCACAAATGATCTATGAATTCTATATATGGCTTTTAGATATCACAAAACATGTAGATGTAGTGCACAACTTTTTACAACACTTAGATATCAATGCCTTTAGTACATTTGCGATTGATAATGTGAGTAAAAAAATCAGTTCCTGGCTTGTATCTGGAGGAGCCAATGATATATTTGGTTCCATTTTTATGATTTTATCCACTACATTTTCTTGGTTTGCGCAAGCCTTTATCACAATCGTATTCTCGTTTCTATTGTTGTTTAATAAAAAACAAGTGGTTCGTGAAACAAAATCTTTATTAAAGGCCTATCTTCCAGAAAAGGATTATGAAAAAACACGCCACGTATTAAAGCTGATCATTCGTATTTTTACAAGTTATGTAGGCGGAACCTGTTTGGAATGCTTGATTTTAGCCAGTTTAGTTACTGCAGGATCTTTGATTATGAAGATTCCATATGCATTTTTAATAGGTCTAGTCGTTGGTATTGGAGCTCTTGTGCCAATGTTTGGCGCCTTGGTTGCAGCTCTATTATGTACTTTCTTTCTTGCGATAACATCTCCAGTACAAGGCTTTACATTCATTATTATGTTTATTTGTATTCAACAAGTTGAAGGAAACTTTATCTATCCGCACGTCGTTGGTAAGTCTGTAGGCTTTCCGCCTGTGTATATCATTGTGGCCATCACCATTGGAGCCAATGTAGCAGGTATTATTGGAATCATCATTTTTATTCCAATTTGTTCATGCATCTATCAGCTGGTAAGTGAAGATGTGTTAACTAGGCTTCAAAAAGTGAAAGAAGTATCCGATTAATTTGACATAAATGATGTCTATTTAAGTTGTATCCTTTGAGTATAGAAAGAAGGGTACAATATGAACGCAGAAAAAAGATTAGCTATGGATTTATTAGATGCTGTATGGAAAGAAGATGTACAAGGAGTTGAAAACTGCCTAGAACTTGGAGCAAGTCCAAGCTGGGTATTTAATGGATATCCTATCTTGATGCATGCCATCAGCATTGGAAATGAAGAAATTGTAAATATTTTAATTGATGCCGGAGCCATTCAGAAACAAGAAGCTTTAGGCTTTGCGCTTGAAAGAGGGATTGGTCAAATGATACGTCCACTTGTATTTCGTGGTATTGTTCCTAAACATTTTGAACCAAAAAAAGGCTTTGGCTACTATCCCCAAAGATTTTGCAGCACGCACTAAAAGGAGATAAAAAAATGAATCGAACAAACTTATGCATTCGCATGTTACAACTATTAAAGGCAAGAGGGAAAATGAACACAACACAGCTTGCGACAGAACTTGAAGTCAATCCACGTAACATTCGTGAATTTAAAAAAGAGCTTGTATTAGCTGGATATAATGTAGAAGAAGTAAAGGGACGTTATGGAGGATACATCTTAAATGATAAATACGATCTTCCTGTCACTATTTTTAGTGACGAACAAAAGGATGCTTTGGTGCAATCCTATAAGTTTATGCGTACACAAAAAGACTTTAAACCCCTTCCACTATATTGTGATGCGATGGATAAGATTATTTCGACAAGCAAGATTTCATCTAACGATTCCTTACACTATATGTCCAATTCTATGGAATTAGACGAAAAGATCTCCCACATGATTGATAAGACGCAACAAGCCATGAACCATGGTCTTTGCGTTCTTTTGTCGTACCAGTCTTTACAGGATGAGGCCCCTAAACAATTTGAGGTTGAACCCTATGAAATCATTCACTACCATAAGTCGTATTATTTAATTGGTTTTTCTTTATTAAGAAAAGACTATCGCATGTACCGTTTTAGTTCGCAACGTATGTTTTCATGTGAAATTTCATCGAGACACTTTATTCGAGATAATCACTTTCATTTAAGCAACTACATCGGGGAACATTCTTTGATTCCTTTAGATTTAAAACTTGTGTCAGTGAGAGTTTACCATGAAAATAATGGGCTTCGTTTATTTAAAGAAAAATATTGGGGCAATAAACTACAAGCCATCAATAAACAAGAAGCGTACACAGACTTTGAGTTCTATACAGACGACATGTCAAACTTGTATCAGTCTTTGTTTTCTATGAGTGATCAAATGGAGATTTTAAATCCTGAAGATGTAAAAATTGCTTATTTGTCGCGTGTTCAAAAAATATTAAATGCGTATAGGGATGAAAAGAATTAAAAATTGAAGTACAATAGATATGGTGAATTTTTTATGTTACATGTATCAGATTTAATGCGTGAAATGAAATGTGACTGTTTTTGTTGGAACAGCGCCCACAATTCACTTCACCAGGAAAGTTTTTATAAAATGGATTGTCCATTCTCCGATCTATGGCGAAATTATTTAAATGCGAATGAGTGTGGCTTAGGTCATTCCATGGATTCAAACGAACAATCTTTAAAATTATTAGAAGAAAACGAAGTTGTATGTTTTGCATGCTTTGAATATAAGGAGTGTCGTACAAAGATTCCATATCTAAAAAAATTAGAGAATGGATATATGGCCGTGTATCCACATTTGAGTGCGTATCCTAAAGAAAATGAAGCATTGATCATGAAGGTCAATCAAATGATTCTTTCGCATTGTGGCGTTAACATTGTCGAAAATCGCATTGTCTATTTAAATAAAGAATATGTTCGTCAGGATGCGTTGGATTTAAATGAACTGTTATGTATCAGCGACAAACTATTCAATAAGCGTAACCACTTATCGAAAACAATTGCCGAATGTATGGATGAAGTGGAAGTGGATTTGGATAGTTGGATTGAAAGAACAAAAGAAATTTTAAATCGACCAAGTGTTACGCCAGTACGCACAAAACAATGTACAGCTTTAAGAAGGTGCAACTATTATTCTGTCTGTTTTGATGAATCTAATGAACCAGATGACTCGATTTTATTCTTTACAACCAATCAACATAAGCTGGATGCGTATGATCGTGGTATTCGTCATATTCATGAGTTGCCATTGAATCAAATTGAAGGATTCCGCCTTCAATATGCGCAATATATGGCTAGTAAAACGCAAAAACCATTTATGGATCGTGCCGCTTTACAGGTATGGATGAAACAAATCAAATATCCAATTTCGTATTTGGATTTTGAATGGGATACCTTTGCGGTGCCACCCTATAAGAATATGAAGCCTTTTGACGTATTATGTTTTCAATATAGTCTTCATGTAGAAACTTCGGATGGAAATTTAACCCATTATAACTTCTTTGAATCCAAAGATTGCCGTCGCCATTTTATTGAACAATTGATCAAAGACCTTCCTAAAACGGGAACGATTCTTGTTTATAATATGGAGGGAGCTGAAAAGCTGAGATTGAAACAATTAGCGAGTCAATTTGAAGAATATAGGGAAGAATTAGAGTCGATTTGTTTAAGAATGGTGGATTTATCAAAACCATTTGAGGCAGGACTCTACTACAATTCAAAAATGCGTGGTCATTATTCTTTGAAGAGTATATTGCCTGTATTCTCAAAAGATGTTTCTTATCATGATTTGGATATCCAAAATGGTTTAAATGCCGTGTTTGCGTATCGTACATATGATGAGAAGGACGAAGAAGAGAAAAAAGAAGTAAAAGAAGCTATTTCAACATATTGTCAGATGGATACATATGCAGAATATGTTGTATATCATGGCTTGATCAAGGAGGTAGAAAAAGATGCCTAATATTATTACTCATACTTTATTTGCACAGGAAATCTTTGATAAGGTGGATGAAAACACGCATGCTTTATTTGAACCTAGACTTCACTTATTGGAAATTGGTTCGAATGGCCCGGACTTTTTATTCTTTCATGGTATGAATCCAAAAGATTTTTTTAAAAAGAGTGATTTACGTGTTTCAGGAAGTATGTTTCATGCGGGTCATGTGAATGAATTTTATCAAAAAGCTTTGATTTCCATTCGTAATGAAACAGATGAAGAAATAAAGAAAGATATGATGACTTATGTTTGTGGACATTTATGTCACTGGGCATTAGATGCGATAAGCCATCCATATGTGTTCTATCGCACGGGAACTTGCAAAGGCAAGAGTGCATGGTACCATCATCGTTTTGAATCGTTGATCGATGCGATCATGTTGAAGGTGAAAAAAAAATGTACGATTGAAGATTTTAAATTCTATGAAATCAGTGATGCATCTAAAGAAGAAGCTCGTGCCATTGCACGTATTTATGTGCCTGCGATCCGTCAGATTCTAGGTTTTGAAATCAAGCCTCATCAAATCATGGAAAGCTTGAAGGATTGGCACTTTATTGAATCCTTATTCTATGATGCTTATGGAGATAAGCTAAAGGCACTTCAAACATTAGAGACTTTCACCAAAGCCTACAATTCATTGTCTGGATATATCGTACCTAATGAGCCGGATGATCCATATGATGTAATGAATTTATTACATACACGTTGGGTACATCCAAGTGATGATACATTGGTTTCAACAGAAAGTTTCTTCGACTTATACGATAAAGCCCAACTTCTTGCGATGGAGGCAATTCGCTTATTCTTAGCAGCATGTGAAAATCCAGATTTAGATGGTGATTTATTAAATCTAATTCAAGATCGTAACTATAATTTGGGTACAAATGATCGCAAGGAAATGATAAATTTTGATTTAATTTACGAAAAATAGGTGGAAGGGTTTACAAGTTTACAAATTAGGCGTATTATAAAGATGGTAAGAGAAAGAAAGTATGGCTCACCTTTCGACTCAATATCCATCTTGTGTGTATATATCCTTCCTTAAAACACATAAGAAATTACTTTGTCGATCCTTTCGATGAGAGAAAGCACTTCGGTGCTTTTTTTCTTTTTCTTGACAATTTTTTTGCGTGATATAAAATAATTTAGGTTATACATACAATTTAAAAGGAGTTAATAAACATGATTAGTTCAAATGATTTAAAACCAGGTCTTACAATTTTAGTGGATGGCGAAATCTATACGGTTTTAGAAGCATCACAAAATAAAACAGCTCGTAGTGCCATGGTTGTTAAGGCGAAAGTTCGTAATGTTCGTACTGGAAGTAATGTTGAATTGTCTTGGGGTGGTGGCGAAAAGGTTGAACCAGCTCAGATTGAAAAAAGAGAAATGCAGTATTTATATGATACAGATGAAGCTATGGTATTTATGGACAATGAAACATATGACCAGGTTGAAATTCCTATGGATCGTTTAAAATGGGAAAGAAACTTTATTGTTCCAAATTCAAACGTAAATATTTCTAGCTATGAAGGTGAAATCTTAGGTGTTATTTTACCGGATAAAGCAACATTGAAAGTTGTTGAATGCGAACAGGCGGTAAAGGGAGACACAGCTACAAGTGCTAGTAAAAATGCTGTATTAGAAACTGGATTAGAAGTTAAAGTTCCTTTATTCATCAACCAAGATGAAATGATCGTTGTCAACACAAACGACGGAAAATATTCAGGACGTGCAAAATAGGCAATCGCCTATTTTTCTTTTTTTGCGAGATAGTGTATAATAGTAAGGAATGTTTAGGAGGTACTTATGACTCAACTTTCAAGAAAACAAAAGTATCAAGAACTTAGAGATCGTTTAGATGAAGAAACAACTGCTGCTCAAGCGCAGCCAGTGAAACTACAAAGATTATCGCGTGTAGATAGTGGCTCACATGCCAACAAACCATTGTATCCACATGATACAGTGCGTGTTTCACCTACTGTAAAAGAAATGCCTACATCTCCAGTGATGGAAGATCTGCTTGGAGAAGTGAAGCAATATAATATTGATAATGGTAACCGTATCACAGATGATACACAGATCAATATTTTAAAACAGTTAGACACAACAAGTAGTGATACAATGAAGAGAAATCAACATGTGATTCCTATGGATACAGATGATGAAGATTTAGGTTCAACAATGAAGATTTCAAAACCAAGACAAACAATCACTCGTCAAGAACCTAAAGAAGAAAAAATCGTTCTTACAAGTCAGGATGTAGAGGATGTTAAAAAGCCATTGGATGATGAATTGGATTTGATGTATCTTTCTCATGATGATTTTGATAAAACGGAAGAACAACCTAAAAAGGATAAGAAGAAAAAGTCAAAGCGCAAAAAAGAAAAGCGTGATGAACTTGAATCTATGCCTAGCGCAAAAATGCGTATGAAAACTTCTGATTTTGAAAAGGCTAGTAGTCATAAAGAAAAGAAGAGCTCAGAAATCGTATTGAATGTCGTTTTAGCTATATTGATCTTAGCTTTAGTTGCGATCATCGGCTATTTAGTATGGACATTTAAGAATATTTAATGAGGATGGACATGAAAAAAATTAATATTGCGATTGATGGCCCTAGCGGGGTCGGTAAAAGTACGATTGCGGATATTGTTGCAGAAAAGTTAAATATGCGCCATTTAGATACGGGTGCTATGTATCGTTGTGTGGCGTATAAAACTTTAAAAGATGGAGTCAATATTCAAGATGAAAAGGCAATGTCAGATTTGATGGACACAATTGACATTCATTTTGATGAAGATAACCATGTATATTTAGATGGGGAAGATGTATCTAAAGAAATTCGTATGAATAATGTATCTATGCAGGCTAGTAAAACAAGTCAGCTTGGTATTGTACGTAAAAAATTAGTGAATCTTCAACAAAAAGTATGTGCCAATAAAGGCTTTATTGTAGATGGTAGAGACATTTGTTCTGTTGTTTTGCCAGATGCAGAAGTAAAAATCTTTATGAGTGCATCGAGTAAGGCTAGAGCCCAAAGAAGATATGATGAGTATATTTCAAAGGGAATCGATGCTGATTATGAAACGATCTATCAGGATATTGTCGCAAGAGACTATCAGGATATGCATCGTGAAATTTCGCCTTTAGTAAAAGCAGAAGATGCGATTGAAATTGATACTTCTGATTTAACAATTGATGAAGTCGTTTCAAAAGTATTAGATATAGTTGGATAATGTAGAAAGGGGACCACAATATGATTCGAGGTACTGTGGCCATCGTAGGTCGGCCAAACGTCGGAAAATCAACGATATTCAATCGATTGATTGGACAAAGAAAGAGCATTGTAGATGATACACCCGGAGTAACAAGAGATAGAATTTATGGTGAAGTGGAATGGCTGACACAAACTTTTCGCTTGATCGATACGGGTGGTATTCAAATTGAGGACCAGGCATTTGCCCAGGAAATCAATATGCAGGTAGATATTGCGATTGAAGAAGCGGATGTCATTATTTTCTTAACTTCTGCCAAAGAAGGAGTAATGACAGATGATACAATTATCGCAAGAAAGCTGCAAAAGTGTAAAAAGCCAGTTATTTTAGCTTGCAACAAAGTGGACAATCCAGAAATGCAGATGAATGTATATGAATTCTATGCGTTAGGTCTTGGAGATCCAATTGCGATTAGTGGGGCACATGGCATTGGACTTGGCGACTTATTGGATGTCGTGATGGAAAAACTTCCAGAAAAAGATATCGCTCCATATGAAGGAATTACTTCATTCTGTTGCATTGGACGTCCTAATGTTGGAAAATCAAGTTTGGTTAATTCCATCTTAAAAGAAGATCGTGTTATAGTATCCAATGTAGAAGGTACTACGCGTGATGCGATCGATACGCCATTTTTTGTGGATGATAAAGAATATATGATCATTGATACGGCAGGTATTCGTAAAAAAGGTAAAATCTATGAGAATATTGAAAAATATTCGATCTTACGTGCTTTAAGTGCAATTGATCGTAGTAATGTCGTGTTATTCTTGATTGATGGTGAAAAGGGTATTCGTGATCAAGATAAGCATGTGGCTGGTCTTGCGCATGATGCTGGTAAAGGTGTTATCATTGTCTACAATAAGTGGGATACAGTTGAAAAAGATGAGAAGACCATGTCAAAGATTGAAAAGGAAATTCGTGCTCAATTCTTGTATTTGAATTATGCACCTATTGCGTTTACTTCTGCACTTACTGGAAGTAAAGTGAATCAATTGATTCCTTTGATTGATCAAGTGCATGATGCATGTACATTGCGTATTCCAACTAATGTATTAAATGATGTCATTTTGGATGCACAGATGATGAATCCGGCAAAACCTCACTTGGGAAAACAATTAAAGATTTATTATGCGAGCCAAGTTGCGGTTGAGCCACCGACAATTGTCTTATTTGTCAATGATCCAGAATTATTGCATTTTAGTTATGCTCGTTATATTGAAAATAAGTTAAGAGAAGCGTTTGGCTTTACGGGAACTCCAATTAAGATTTTGGCTCGTAAACGCTCATAGTAAGGAGTTAAATATGCGTACAGTTGTGATTGGTAGTGGAAGCTGGGGAACAGCTTTAGCTCAAGTATTACAAGATAATCATCAAGAAGTTTTAGTGTATGGTGTTGCAGAAGCTGAAGTTAATGATATTAATGAAAATCATAAAAACTCAAAGTATTTTGGAGATGTTGAATTAAATCCAGAATTAAAGGCAACAACAGATATTCAATGTATCAAAGGAGCCGATATTGTATTGTTGGCAGTACCAACAATCGCAATTGATCCAATTTGTCACCAAATCAATGATATATTAGATAAAAAGACAATTATCATCAACGTTTCTAAGGGATTCCACCCAGAAACAAATGAAAGAATGTCTGAAGTTATTCGTCGCTGTATTGATGAAGATAAATTAAGTTCCGTCGTAAGTTTAATTGGTCCAAGTCATGCAGAAGAAGTTGTCATTCGTTTATTAACTACAATTGATGCGATCAGTTTAAACAACGAGGATGCCGTAACCGTTCAAAACTTATTCTCAAATCAATACCTACGTATTTATACAGGAAATGATGAGATTGGTTCTGAACTTGGTGTAGCCATTAAAAACGTTATGGCTATCGCATCCGGTATCTTATCTGGTTTAGGCTATCAAGATAATACGCGTGCAGCCTTGATTACGCGTGGTTTACAGGAAATGATTCGTTATGGTGTTCATTTTGGTGGGCAACAAAAAACGTTCATGGGTCTAACTGGAATTGGAGACTTGATTGTAACTTGTACGAGTGAACATTCTCGTAACTTTGAAGCGGGTTACCAAATTGGAAAAGAGAATTCGGTTGAAAACTTCTTTAAGAACAACACAAAAACGGTAGAAGGTGTTCGTACCGCAAAAATTGTTCATCGTGTTGCGAAAGAAAATGGTATTGATATGCCAATTTGTGAAGAAGTTTACCAAATTTTATTCAATGGAAAACTTCCAAGTGAATGTGCACAAGATTTAATGATTAGAGATTTAAAGAAGGAATTTTAATATGGGAAAGTATGTAAATAAAGAGTCTTTAACACAGGCTTTATCAATCAATTTAAATTTGTCTAAAAAAGACGCAGCATTTGCGGTAGACTTAATTTTTAATGAAATGAGTGATGCCTTGGCAAGTGACGGTCATGTAGATATCACAGCTTTTGGTAAGTTTGAAATTTTTGATCGTAAATCAAGAATGGGAATCAATCCTGTCACAAAAGAAAGAATGATGATTCCGGCTACAAAACTTCCAAAGTTTCGTCCAAGTCAGACTTTAAAGAATAAGTGCAACAAATAGGTCATATGACCTATTTTTGTCTTTAGAAAGGATGGATCATGAGCTTATTTATTGTGACATTAGGCTTTACATTAGCTATTTCAAGTAAGTGGGCCTATTCTTATTTTGGTTTATCGAGTTTTGAACAAATTGTATACCACATTAAAGTTCCTTTGGAAGGTACCAATACGCAATTTATTTTTGGATGGATGAAAAAATGTTTACTTCCTGGTTTTATTTTTGGCCTCATTTTTAGTTGGATTTCTATAAACATAGCCAAACTTATTCTTTTACTTTGTTGTATATATGGTCTTTGTCAAATTCATTTTTTTTCATATGTTTTTAACCAATTTAAGAAGACGGATTTCTTTGATAAATACTACGTTGAATCTGAAGTTATTTCACCTGAAAAGAAGATGAATTTTATTCATATCTATCTAGAATCGATGGAAACAACATATGCCACAAAAGAAGATGGAGGTAATGCAGATGAAGATTTATTGCCTTATCTGACTCAGCTTACAAAAGACTCCGTTTCTTTTTCACAAAATGAGAAAATTGGTGGAGCTAGAGTCTTAACAGGAACGGGTTGGACAACGGGAGGTATTGTTGCGAGTACGTCGGGTATTCCTTTAATTTTTAGTTTAAAACATAAATTTTGTAAGAACAAGGTTCCATTTATGCCTAATGTAAATACCCTTGGAGATATTCTAGAAAAAGATGGATATCATCGTGTCTTTATGATTGGTTCGGATGCGACATTTGGTGGAAGAAGAAGCTATTTTGATCAACATGGTCATTATGATATTCAAGATACCGTTTCTTTAAAGAAAGAAGGAATTCTTGACAAGGATTATCATGAATTCTGGGGGTTTGAGGATGATAAATTGTTTGAATTTGCGAAAGAGAAAATCTTAAGTTTATCAAAATCATCCAAACCATTCGATTTCGAAATGTTGACAGTCGATACGCACCATCCTTATGGGTATCAATCAAAAAATTGTAAGAATATCTTTAAAGAATCCTTATCGAATTCGATTTATCATACAGATGAAAATCTAAAAGATTTTATGGAATGGTTAAAGAAACAAGATTTCTATAAAGATACTGTTATAGTCATTCAGGGTGATCATACAAGTATGGCGGCTGAATATATTCATGATACATATTCATCTAACTATGATCGTCGAGTGTGGAATGCGTTTATTCATTCTAGAGTGAAACCTAAAAAAGAAAAAAACCGTGACTTTACGACCATGGATTTTTATCCTACAATATTAACAGCTTTAGGATACAAGATTAAAGGCGATAAGCTTGGTTTAGGGACCAATCTATTTAGTGATAAACCAACACTTACAGAAGAGATCGATGCAAATCGAGTTGATAAAGAGATAAAAAGAAATTCAACTTTCTATAGGAGGCTCATGTGAAAAAAAGATTACGCAGTTTCATTATTATATTAGTTGTGGCGTTCATTGTTTTTTCGATGATGGTCACGACCTTTATGCAGATGCTTCGATTCTAACATTCCTTAGTGGAATGTTTTTTCATTTTAAAGTACAATGTAAATAGATGAATCGAGGTTTTAATTATGACAAAAAAACAAAAAATCAAATTTATAGCGTTATTAACAACAACGGCTTCTTTAGCTGTTGGATCTTACTTCTTTAAAAAGAAAGTAGAGAAGATGAAAGAGGATGGTACATTTAATACAATGGTCTTTAAAAAGCGTTTAAACCAATATTTAAAGGCAGCTAAAAAAGATGAATTAACTTTAGAAATCATTGATGGCTTACTAGCTGAATTGGATAAGATGAATGATTTCAAGGCAACGCACGAAGGTTTTGAATTGAATCTAGATACAGATAAGTATATGGAACTACAAGATTATCTTGATGCCTACTATTCTCGATTAGCAAGTTCAAATCATTTTAAACAAGCGGATACCAATGAAGATAATACGCAAGTACGTTTAAGGAAGTGTTTGAATACACAAAAATATATTTTAGAAAATTTCTAAAGAAAGTCTCAAATCTATCTTGAATTTATATAATAAACACGTATGATATCCTTATAAGGATGTGATACACATGGATTTAATACATAAGAAAAAAGAAAATCGGGCTCAGATCTTTCAGAGCTTTGATTCTTTAAAAGGCTTTAAAGAAATGATTCAAAAATGTGAAGTAGAAATTGTCAGCCCAAGAATTTTATCGCAGGATGATTATGAAATCTTAAACGAAAGAGTGCATGCAATTCAAAAAGGAAAACTTGTCACGATTGAGTATTATGATCGTATCAATTATAAAAGAATCACAGGCGTAGTTTCTAAAATCAATCTGGATACGCAAATACTTCAAATCGTAAAGACAAAGATCAACCTGAAACAAATTAGCTACATACAATTAGAGGAGTGAAAACTCCTCTAATATGCGTTATGGCCACCAATCAATGTATTTCGTTTTTTAGCGGTCGCAAAGTCTAAGGCGTTCATCCCTTTTAAGATGGCATTCTTGCCATAGCGATGCTTGATTTGAACTAAGGTTTCCTGTAGCTTTTTTTCTCGTTCTACTTTTCCTACGTCTGTAAATAAATCATAATTCTCATAATAATATTCATCTTTCACGTCTTGAAAACCAATCGCAATCTGTCGAATGGGATAATTTGGATTCACAATGCGAATATAGAGTCGTTTAAATTCTTCTAATAAGATGGAATAAGAATTTGTACAATTCGTAATCTTACATGAGCCACAGCTTGGTTTGATACAATCTTTGGAGTAGCTAATCATAAGAGAAATTTGTTTAGTCACTAAATGTTTCTCGGTTAATGTCAATACATTTTGATCCACCATTTCTTTCATAACCACAAAGGCATTTTGGTAGGAATAATCCTCAAAAAGAATTTGGGAATTGGATATAGAATGTTGTTTCGATTTATAATTTTTAATGTCTTGAATGGTCGTAGGCTCTTTGCCCCAAGCATGGTCAATGATATATTCGGCATTCACACCAAATTCTTTATATAATATTTCAATAGGAAATTGACACAAGTCATACATGTCATAAATGCCTAATTTGTGTAATCTTCTTTCCGTTCCATTTCCAAGCATCCAAAAATCTGTTAATGGAACATGATGCCATAATGTTTGGCGATATAAGTCTTCATTTAAATAGGCCATGCGATCGGCATTGTGCTTGGCGGATATATCCATCGCAATCTTAGCTAAATACAGATTGGTTCCAATCCCAACAGTCGCTGTAAGACCTGTTTTTTCATAAATTCGATCTAATATTTTTTTGCGAGATTTTTAGCACTTACTTGATAGAGTTTTAAATAGCTTATGACATCCAAAAAGGATTCGTCAATGGAATAGACATGAATATCTTCTTTGGCAATAAATTCCAAGAAGACTTTATAGACTTTGCAGCTATATTCCATATACAAGTGCATTCTAGGTGGAGTAATCATATATTCAATTTTTGGATCAATTTCAAAAATACGACCACGACTCGATACGCCTAGTTTTTTGATGGCAGGTGTTGCAGCTAGAGTAATGGCACCACCACCTCGTGTAGGATCTGCCACCACAAGGTTGACTTCAAATGGATCAAGGCCAAGTTCCACGCATTCTACGGATGCATAAAAGGATTTTAAATCAATACATAAATATGTTTTTTGCATAAATACCTCCACACCCCATATCGTTCGTATAAAATCATAGTTAAAAATAAATAAAAATTCAAGATAGATTTGAGACTTTCTTAAAAAGTTAATAAATTTTCACTGGTATTTTATTTATTTTTTGATACTATATAGATAAAGGTGGTGTAACTATGCAGTTAAGGCAATTATTACTACAATATGAGATTGAAAATAACATTAAACATGATGAGGCGGCTAAAAGAATAGGAATTGGGCGTGCTACATATTTTCGTTGGTTAAAGGGTGAAAGCACACATTTAAAGGCCAATACATTAAAGAAACTATCCGATATGCTGGATTGTGATGTCAAAAGTATTTTGGATGAGGAAGAAAGAATCAAACCAATCGTTGGTAGTGTAAAAGCCGGATATGATGGCTTTCCAATGGAAGATATTGAGGGATATATTGAATTAAATCGTCATGATGGAAAAAAAGGCGATTACTTTTTACGTGTACGTGGAGACTCTATGATCAACGCTCATATATATGAGGGGGATCTTGTCTTTGTGAAACAGACAAATGAAGTGGAATCTGGAAGTATTGCGATTGTACTTGTGGGTGAGGAAGCAACATTAAAGCGTGTTTTATATAAAAAGGGTTTAATGATTTTAGAAGCCGCAAATCCTAAGATTGACACAAAGGTTTTTACACCTGAAGAAGTTGAAAAATTGCCGGTAAAGATTATTGGGAAAGTCTTATATGCTCGTAGAGACTTTGATTGAGGGAATGATTGAATGAAGATTTGGATTACTAGACATGGCCAAACAGCTTTAAATAAGCAAAAATTAATGCAGGGACTTACAGATGAACCTTTAAATGAGACGGGAATTCAACAAGCGAAAGAGGCCAGAAAAAAGATTGGTGATATTCATTTTGATGCGGTATATGCAAGTCCTCTACAAAGAGCGATTCAGACAGCATCGATTATTGGCAATGTAGATCAAAAGGATGTAAAGATTGATTCTCGTATTATTGAAGTGGATTTTGGGAATTACGAGCTTCGTAGCTACTTTAAATTAGGATTAAAAATGACTTCCTATTGGGCTTTTCCTGAATTATTGCCAAATCCTAAGTCGGTTGAATCTGTCAAAAGTATGGTCAAACGAAGTCAATCCTTTTTAAAGGAACTTGAAAAGAAGAATTATGAGAATGTATTGATTGTATGCCATGGTGGTATCATCCGTTCTTTATGTGGCTATCTAGAAGATCGTAAAAATGGTATTAAGTGGAGACCAAAGCCTAACAATTGTGAGATTCGTGTTTATGAATCCAATCATGGTAAGCATACATTCATTGAAACATTCAAGTAAGAGATGAAAAGAATAAATAAAACGAAATAGAAGTTTGGAGGTTACAAGTGCATGAAAATGGATAAGATGATGTGTGGAAGTAGAGAATTAGAATTCGCCATTTTTTGTATTGAAAATGTTGCGTCAAGACTTCATGTTGATGCACAAAATGTATATGTAGCCTTAAGCGAGCAGACAAACATTTTGAACGATTATATTATCCCAGAGTATGAGGTATTGCACACACAAAGTAAGGATTATATTGTGGATGATATTATTGACGTTATGCACGAAAGGGGTGTAAAGCTATGATCTTATATCATGGTTCATTTGTAGCGGTGAATCAGCCGGATTTGGTACATTCTAGAAAGAATGTAGATTTTGGAAAGGGCTTCTACGTAACTCCAATTTTTGAACAAGCAAAAAAATGGTGTAACCGATTTAAACGACGTGGCAAAGAAGGCATTGTATCACGATATATCTTTGATGAAGAATCATGTAAAGATTTAAAGGTATTGAAATTTGAGGCCTACTCAGAAGATTGGCTAGATTTCATTTTGAACTGCAGAAGCGGACAAGACGGTACAGATTATGATCTTATTGTTGGTGGTGTTGCGAATGATAAGGTGTTTAATACAGTAGAGCTGTATTTTGATGGATTCATTGATAAAGCAGAAGCCATTAAAAGGTTACAATATGAGAAACCCAATTTGCAGATAGCTTTTCGAACAATAAAGGCACTTTCATATCTGAAATTTGAGGGGAGTGAAAAACTATGAAGGCAAATCCAATTCTTTTGCAGAAGAAATATGCTCGTGTTGTAGAACTTTTTGCGAAAGAGAATAATGTTTCATTGGAAAAGGCTTTAGACATATTTTATCGGTCAAAGCTTTATCAACTCATGAGTGAAGGAGTATCCGATATGCACTGCATGAGTGACGAATATCTAGTTTGTGAACTCGAAGAAGAATGTAAATATACAAAATAGCTTGCTTTCATGCATTATAAGAAAATGGATGTCATATGCAGAAGGTGTTCAACTGATTTCAAAAGATGAAAAGATTTATTGTCTTCCTGAAAAAAACAATCCTCCAAACCATCAGGGCCGGGAGGATTTTGTGTAGTTATGCAATATTTTTAATAAATGATAGCATCATTTACTGTGAATCCGTCAAGTGAGTTTTCTTTCACCTGAATGCAAATATAAGTGATACTTGAATCACTTGCAGCAAAGAATTGACGTTTTGCCGCAGGGCTAATTTTCAACCAGTCACCAGCAGTAATTTCGACAGTATCCCCATCAATGATAGCCGTTCCTTTTCCGGCAATAACCCCATAGATTTCTTCATTATTCTTATGAGAATGAACGAAAGGAACACTTGCACCAGCAAGAAAAGTATTAATACTTACTTCAGCACCGGTTAAAGAAAGTGCTTCATGAAGTTCTGTACGACCTTCATTACCAACATTGATTTTTTTGTAGTTTGACATTTGAATGACCTCCATTTTTATTTGCAACCTTGTTGCTTGATTATAGTATAATCATTTACGCATTCAAAAAATAGTACGCACCTTTTTGTTACTGTACATAATAAAATTAATGTGCTATAATCTATATGTAATGAGGTGACTGCATATGAAGAAAAAAAATGAGCTTCCGGCATGTCCTGTAGCAACATCAGTGTCCTTAATAGGCGGTAAATGGAAGTTAATGATAATAAGAAATTTAAGAAATCGTCCATGGAGATTCAATGAACTTCAAAAAGATTTAGAAGGAATTTCTCAAAAAGTACTAACTGATAGTCTAAGACAAATGATAGATGATGGTCTTGTGTATAGAAATGATTATCATGAGAATCCACCGAAAGTTTATTATGGACTTACAGACCTTGGAAAAGAAATGATGCCTATTATTGATGCATTGGCAGATTTTGGTAATTATTACAAAACGATTGTTGATTAATATAGGATCCCCTTAACGGATAAAGTGAACCAAAAATGAAAAAGGTTCACTTTTTTCATCAATATACTTAAGATAGAATGTAATGTGTTACACTATTTATATATAAAACATATGCTTATGAAAAGAAATGAGGAAATATATGAAATCATTAGTATATATAGATGCATGTATGCGTAAAGATTCTAGCACCCGCAGAATTGCCAAGCCAATTATTTCTTAGCTATCTGAAAGATATACTATTACGAAGTTTGTTTTAAATGAACTTCCTCTTGAAATTGTAAAGGAAGATCGTATTCAACAAAGAATGCATGGAAACTATGATCCACAATCATTATCATGGGCAAAGAAGATTCGTGATGCAGATCAAATCGTAATAGCTGCTCCGTTTTGGGATATGTCCTATCCGGCTGCACTTAAGAATTTTCTAGAATTCTGTTCCGTATTTAATGTAACTTTTAAAAGTGATGAAAAAACTTGTTATGGGAATTGTAGGGCATAGAAACTATTATATATCACTACACGTGGTATGGATATTTCTACCTATGATCCATTCGAACTGGCCACACCTTATTTAAAGACGCTAAGTTGGCTTTGGGGATTGGTCCTATGGATGTGATATCTGCACAGAACATGGACTATGTTTCGGATGATGAAGTAGAAAAGAAAGTGCAACAGGCTATAAAAACTGGATTACATCTTGTTGAAACTTGGTAAATCGTTTAACAATAAGAATAGAAAAGGAGTAAAAATTGTATGTTGACATATACTTATTTAGAAAAAGGGAAATTTGCGTTGATAGAGAAACCAAAACCGATACTTCTTCATGAAAGGGATGCGATTGTAAAAGTAACACTTGCGAGCATTTGTTCAAGTGATCTGCATATTAAACATGGTAGTGTTCCTCGTGCAGTACCTGGTATTACTGTTGGACATGAAATGGTTGGGATTGTAGAAGAAGTAGGAAGTAAAGTGACTCATGTAAAGCCTGGAGATCGTGTAACGGTGAATGTGGAAACATATTGTGGAGAATGTTTTTTCTGCAAGAATGGATTTGTGAATAATTGTACGGATGATAATGGAGGATGGGCTCTTGGCTGTCGTATTGATGGTGGACAAGCTGAATATGTGCGTGTTCCTTTTGCAGATCAAGGATTGAATAAAATCCCTGAACAAGTTAGTGATCGGCAGGCTTTGTTTGTAGGGGATGTGTTAGCTACAGGATATTGGGCAACTCGTATTTCTGAAATCAAAGAAGAGGATACTGTATTGATTATTGGTGCAGGTCCTACAGGTATTTGTACTTTATTGTGTGTGATGCTTCAAAATCCAAAAAGAATAATCATATGTGAAAAAGATGAACATCGTATTGAATTTATCCATGAACATTATCCGGAAGTTTTAACAGTAACTCCAGAAGAATGCAAAAACTTTGTACTAGAAAATAGTGATCATGGTGGAGCAGATGTTGTTCTTGAAGTTGCGGGCGTACCCTCTACTTTTCAGCTTGCATGGCAATGTGCAAGGCCAAATGCGATTGTGACAATAGTCGCTTTATATGATGAACCACAAGTTTTACCACTTCCAGACATGTATGGAAAAAACTTGATCTTCAAAACAGGTGGTGTTGATGGTTGTGATTGTGAAAAGACTTTACAATTAATTGCACAAGGTAAGATCAATACAGAACCTTTGATTACACATACGTATCCTCTTAGTAAAATTGCCCAAGGGTATGATTTATTTGAAAATAAAAGAGATGGTGTAATTAAAGTGGCAATAGAGTGCTGATTTCAACTACAGAAAAAGGAATCCGATAATCATGTATTTCAACATGGTTTCAGGATTTCTTTTTTTGACATTTTTTAGCTGAATTAACTAATATAATAAGACATGCTTGTGAAAATTTATACCCTATATTACAATAACAACATTAATTGCTTGCGAACGCAAGCGATTAATTTGTATAATAAAGAAAAGGAGTGATACTATGGCAAATACAACTGCTGTTTATGCTAGAATAGATTCCAAACTTAAAGATAATGCCGAGAGCATTCTTTCTCAGCTTGGCATTTCTCCATCCAGTGCAATTCAGATGCTTTATAGCCAAATCGTACTGAAAAAAGGTATCCCATTTGATTTGAAGCTTCCTTCTTCTGAACCATTAGCTGTTGGTGCAATGACAAAAAAACAGTTAGACAAAGAGCTTCAAAAGGGAGTTGATTCCATCAATACTGGAAATGTGTATTCTGCAGATGAAGTAGATACAATACTCGCAAAAGAATTTGGAATATGATGAATAACTATAAAGTCAGCTATTCTGGAGAGGCACTTTCCGATTTCGTGAAATTTATTCTTATATTGCGTATGAACTTCTTGTTCCTAAAACTGCTGCCGCTCAAATAAAGCGAATTCGAGAAAAAATCCGTTCATTAGATTTTATGCCAGCTTGTCATGAGCTAGTTGGATGGGAGCCTTGGCAATCGATGAATATGCATCAGCTGCCTATAGATAATTATATTGCATATTATCTTGTTGATGACAAGACAAAGATGGTTATAATAACTCGAATATTCTATGGCGGCCGTGACATTAAAGGAATTATTAATTCAAATATATAAACTGAAATGGAACTTTTAACTAGGAGTTCCATTTTTAGTGTGCATTAAGATAGGTTTATTTGATAAAATAAAGACACAATGAATGACTAGGAGACAATTACGATGAATAAACAATACAATTATACAAATATCATAAAGGAAACTCTAATATTGACTGTTGCGGTTGGAATTATTGGTGCAGCCGTCTATTTTTTTCTTGTGCCCAGTCATACTTCAGTAAGTAGTATTTCTGGATTGGGTATTATACTATCTAATTTTATACCTCTACCATTATCAGTCATCACCATGATTTTAAATGTCGTTTTATTGATTATTGGATTTTTGACTTGTGGTAAAGAATTTGGCGTAAAAACAGTATATACAAGTATTATGCTTCCTGTTTTTCTTGCATTTTTTGAAATTATTTTTCCAAATTTTGTATCTTTCACAAACAGTCAAGAACTCGATGTATTGTGCTACATTCTTGTAGTGAGCGTGGGACTGAGTATTTTATTTAATCGAAATGCTTCATCAGGTGGTCTTGATATTGTCGCAAAGATCATGAATAAATATCTGCATATGGAACTAGGAAAAGCAATGTCCTTATCGGGTATGTGTGTGGCCTTATCCGCAGCTCTTGTTTATGATAAGAAAACAGTTGTATTAAGTATTTTGGGCACTTATTTTAATGGCATTGTTCTAGATCACTTTATCTTTGATCATAATATTAAACGAAGAGTATGTATCATCACTCCAAAAGAAAAAGAGCTTCGTGAATTTATCATTCATGAACTACATAGTGGAGCAACCGTGTATGAAGCATATGGTGCATACAACATGGAAAAGCGCAATGAAATCATCACAATCGTGGATAAAGCGGAATATCAAAAGTTGATGAAATTCATCAATACACTCGATTCAAAAGCATTTATCACTGTATATAATGTATCGGATATGCGATATCAACCAAAGATTTGAGTAAGGCAAGGCCTTACTTTTTTTCCTTTATTATGACCTATTTGGACAATACATTTGATTCTAAATGGCTAAATGATTAATATGAAGATAAGGAGATAGGATATGGATAAAAGGGTAATTATTAATTGTATAATCATAATTTTAATTTGGATTTGTAATCGTATGGCTTATTATTACTTATCGGGAAATACAAGTTTAATTGTGAGTGGCATAATCCTAATTATTGGCTGCTTAATAATGTGGGGGTTCAACCATGAATATCGATGAATATATAAGATTTGATGATATAAATAAACAATTTACCATTCCATCCGGTACATATTCTTATAGTGATGTAGTTCGTGTTTCTGTCTTAAATGAAAAGGCTAAAAGAAAGGGTATTCCATTTACGGCTATACTTCCTTCAGGACCATTACCATTTGGGATTCTACAAGATCCATATCTATTTGTTGGAGTAAAGGTTGTATAAAAGATGAAACTATTTTGGCCATATATGTTTCTAAAGAAAAGACGATGGTCAATATGAATCAATATATTAAAGATCGCAAGGTTGCAGAAAAGATAAAAGAGGTGATGAAAAAGAAGCTGAATCGATTTTAAGGGAAATTTAAAAAAGAATCGGTTAAGATTCTTTCTTCTTGTATTCAGATATAATTAATCCGGATAAAGTAAGTATGGTTCCAAGAACAATACATGGCGTAATCTTTTCATGTAGGATAATTACTGAAAAGATAATTGTGGCAATGGGGTTTAAATATACATATTGATTGGTTCTAACACTTCCTAATATGGAACAAGAATAGTTCCAAATCACAAAACATCCTGCACAAGCTACTACACCTAAGAAAAGTAGATTTAATAGATTGAGTGGGATTAGAATCTCATCCATGGATACATCAAACCCTAATATTGGAAGGCTGATTGTCATGAAGAAAAGTCCCCACGCAAAGATTCGTTTCGTATTTTGAATGGAAGTATGTCCTAATTCATTGACTTTCTTTAATACAACACTATAAATAGCCCACATGATGGCTGCCACAATGGTAAGAATATCTCCTTTTGGAGATAGGTGCATTTGTTGGCCATTGAAGCTAATGAAGAAGATTCCAATAAAGGCTACAATAAATCCTACCACAAAGTTCATTTTAAAAGGCTCATCCTTAAAACATAAATAGGCAAGTATCGAAGTAAAGAATGGAGCTATCGATATTATGACACCTACATTTGTGGCATATGTATAGACTAGAGCTGTACTTTCTATAAAGTAATATAAGAAAACACCGGTTAGTCCACTTAGAATATACCAAATCTCATCTTTTCTATTTTTTAGTTTTAATATTTTAGGACTTAAAATGCATAGCGTTAAAAAACCAATTAAAAAGCGTATAAATAACAGTTCAATGGGTGTGAAATTATCTAAAAGAATCTTACTCGATACAAAGGTAGAACCCCAAATCATAATGCACACAAAAGCTAAAATATGTCCGATCATTGTTTTATTTTTCATGCCAAATAATTATAACAAGAAAGTGAAGGGAAGTGTAAAAAAATGAAGAAATTAGATCCTGTTGTCATTATTGTCGATGTGTTATTACTTATTGGATGTGGATGCATGTTCTTATATGGAAAGATGTCTGCTCATTCATTGTTTATTGTTGGTCTTGTTTTGATTGCACTTTTAGTCGTTTATCTTTATGTCACAAACTATAAAGATAATCATTATGGAGGTAAATTCCATCAAGACTTTTAGGCGGTAGAAATACCGCTTTTAATATGCTATATTTAGATTAAAGAAGGTAACTTTATGGGCGGATTGTGCGTATTACTATTAATGATGTTTTGTGTAGGATGGATCTTATGTGTGTTTTTTCTATCGATGTTGATTCCACTATTGATCCTCTATAATGGAATTGTCGGTATTATATGTTTTATTCTATATTTTGTATTACGCAAGAAATCTGTCTTTACCAAATATACAGAAGGTTATAAACATGTATTATCATCCATACTAAAATATGGATTGATTGTTTATGGAAGTATTTCACTTGTATTTAGTATCATTTTAGCTATTTTAAATTTTTGTTAGGAGAGAATATGACAATATTAGGCGTAGATTTAGGAACAACCAACAGTTTAGCGGTTGTCTATAAAGAAGGAAAACCCGTATTGATTCCTAATGCGTATGGTGAATATGTAACTCCAAGTGCTGTCAGTATTTTGGATGGTAAGATTGTTGTTGGGAAATTGGCCAAGGAAAGACTCATTACGCATCCAGAATGTAGTGCATCTATGTTTAAGCGAAATATGGGCACAGATGTTACTTATACATTAGATAAGAAAGAGTATGATTCGGCAACACTTTCTTCTTTTATCTTGAAACAATTGATTGAAGATGCGCAAAATTATTTACATGAATCTATCGATGAAGTTGTGATCAGTGTTCCGGCTTATTTTAATGCGCGTCAAAGACAAGATACAAAGCGAATAGGCGAACTTTTAGGAATTAAAGTGGAGCGTTTGATCAATGAACCAAGTGCTGCAGCCATCGCATGCCATATGGACGATGAATATGAAACATTCGTCGTGTTTGACTTTGGTGGAGGAACTTTAGATGTTTCGGTTGTCGACTGTTTTGAAAATGTGATTAGCATCAATGCGATTAGCGGAAACAATCATTTGGGTGGTACAGATTTTGATCGAGCTATGGCCGAATACTTTTGTTTCAAAAATGGGTTAAACTATTATGTTTTGGATTTATCATTCCAACAAAGTATTTTACGTGCTTGTGAACAAGCCAAAATTAAGTTGAGTACACAAAGTGTGGCTGAAGTATCTTTAGTTCATTTAAATAAGAATTATAATTGTATATTTGATGAAAATGTATTATTTAATACTACACATTCCTTACTAGAATCTTGTAAAAATGTGATTGGTAAGGCCGTAAAAGACAGTGGTTTTTCAGCTAGTGAGCTTGATAGTTTGATTCTTGTAGGAGGCTCAAGCAAAATGCCGGTACTTCAACATTATTTATCAGACGCTTTAAATATTCCTGTATTAAAAGAAGAAAACATGGATTCTTTAGTTGCGCTTGGACTTGGAAAATACATTGGTATTAAACAAAGGGATGAAAATATTAAAGATGTAGTTGTGACGGATATTTGTCCTTTCTCCTTAAGTACTTCTACTTACAATGAACAAAATCCAGGCTTAGAATTATCAACCGTGCTTATTCCTAAGAATTCAGTTTTACCAACAAGTAAAAAGATGACTTTGCGTACCGTGCATAAAGGGCAAACCAAGGTCAATATTAGTGTGTTTCAAGGGCAGGCTATGTATGCGAAAGAAAATTTATTTTTAGGCCAAGCTTTTATTCATGTTCCTAGAAATATGCATGATTATGAATCGTTTGATTTAATCTATTCATATGACATTAATTCTATGTTGTATGTAGAAGCCATTGTACATTCTACCCAGGAACATTATATTTTTAGAGTATCAAAAGGCGATGTGTTAGAAAAAGTAGATGCTTCTGTTCGTTTGGATTCCATCAAAGAAGTATCTTTAGCTTTATATCAAAATAATGAAGTGGATGCTCTGCTTGCTCGTATTGAAAGAATCTATCAAGAAGTGGATGAGGAAACACAAGATTATTTAATGCGTCTTCATTCAGAATTCACAAAAGATATGGAAACTTTGATCAACAATATTCAAAAAAGGAAACGTCTTATAAATCAAGTTTCACAAATCTTGAATCAAATCGAAGAAAGTCAAAATGTAGATTCTTTAGATATCTTTAGTCAAGAAGAGGATGAAGAAGGAGAATATTTAGCATGAATGCGTGGGAAATATTAGGAATTGAGCCTACAAAGGATAAAAAAGAAATAAAAAAAGCTTATGCGAGACTTTTAAAACAGTATCATCCTGAAGAGAATCCGGAAGAATTCAAACAAATTCAGGCTGCTTATCAACAGTGTCTACATCCAGATCAAGAAATAGAGTCTGTTTCATTTGAACAAAATAAACAAGATATTCAAACACAATCCATTTCGACTAAAGAGGATACAATCATTCCTCCACCTATTCCTAAAGTAGAAACATTGTTTGTGATGAATGAAAAGGATATTGTTGTTTATCAGGATATATTGAATTCGATTGAAAAAAGTTTGCCTAAAAAGATTGGGTCTAAAGAGATTGTACAAGTTTTTACAGAACCTAAAATCATGCCGTATTTAGAGGATGAATTGTTCTGTAGAAGATTAGAAGACATCTTTTTATCTCGTAAATTAAAATATATTAAGAATTTTAGAGATCCTATTTATATGTATTTAGGAAAGTATGGTATGTCAAAATTATCAAATGCGATGGATTATTCAAATGTCCCATTATATAAAAGGCCAGCCTTTACAGCTTTTATTGTGGTTAGTGTCATTCTTTTAGAGGTGATATTGGACATTCTTTAACAATCACAAGAAAAAAACAAGAATCTTCATTTGTATATAATGTATGATATGATCAACTCTAAAAGGCTAGAAATAGCCTTTTTATTATGTTAATGTTTACTTATGAAAACATATTTAACTTTAGGAAAATCAATTCCTCATAAATCAAATTATGATGGATCCTTATACAAGTCTTATGTAACTTCATTTTTTTCGTATACCAAATCACATCATACAATCAATGATTTCTATGACGAAGAAGGGAATGTATATATTCCTGAAGTTTATTCATTCTGTGAAAAAAAAGTAGATCCAGACACAAATGAATTATTTGTTCGTACTGAATTCGAATTTGAAGATGATGAAGATATGGATGCTTTTCTTCATAAACTCCTCTACTTTAAAGAGCCAGAATGGTTTCATGATTTAACACATGAAGAAATTGTACAATTGAATTGTGTTTTTGAACAATATGAACCTGTTTTAGGATCACTTATCGAAAGAAAAGCGGCAAATCAATAGAGCATTCTGGTGATTATGCACTATGTGATGGCACTCCATATGGATGTAAAAGATATACAAAACTAATTGTGGATAATTTACTTAAACAAGTGATTGATTCTTTTTGAGAATTCTAATAAGCTATTATTAAAGGAGAAATTTAAATATGCAATATGGATTTGGAGTAGATATTGGTGGTACTACAATAAAGATTGGATTGTTTTCAGTGGATGGAGATTTGATGGAAAAATGGGAAATTCCAACAAACAAAACAGATAATGGAAAATATATTCTTACTGAAATTGCTGATTTTATTAATCGTACTATTGAAACGAAAGGTATCGAAAAAAGTGATGTGATGGGTGTAGGTTTAGGTGTACCTGGACCAGTAAATAAGAATGGTTTTGTGAGTGTATGTGTGAATTTAGGATGGAATTCATTGAATGTTGAAAAAGAATTTCATCAAATTTCAGGACTTAAAGTTAAAGTAGGTAACGATGCCAATGTGGCAGCTCTTGGTGAAATGTGGCAAGGTGCTGGGAAAGGATATCAAGATGTATTAATGGTTACACTTGGCACGGGTGTTGGTGGCGGCTGTGTTTTAAATGGACAGATCGTTTCCGGAATTCATGGTGCTGGCGGAGAAATCGGACACATGCCTGTAAGGGATGATGAGAAAACTCCATGTAACTGTGGAAATCATGGATGTTTAGAACAATATGTTTCAGCTACTGGAATTGTTACTCAGGCTAAGAAGATGTTAGAGAATGATAAACGTCCTTCTAGTTTACGTGATTATGATTGTTTAGAAGCTAAACACATTTATGACGAGGCTAAAAAAGGGGATGTCATCGCTAACGAATTAGTGGATTCCACTTGTAAAATTCTCGCAAAGGCATTGGCACAAGTCTGTAGTGTGATTGAGCCAGAAATCATTGTGATTGGTGGTGGCGTTTCTAAAGCTGGAGATATCTTAACTTCAAGAATCAGTACATTCTTTAAAGAGTATGCATTTCATGCATGTAAAAATACACCAATCGTTTTGGCTAAACTTGAAAATGATGCCGGAATGTATGGTTGTGTAAAATCATTATTTTAATTCTACTAAAAATGCAAGGATTCAGCCTTGCATTTTTTCTATAATAATGGTGAGAATATACGAATAATGCTTAAAAATAAACCTTTCACAATATTCACATGGGTATCTTCTACTTGAATTTTTTTACAATGTTCTAATGTATCAAAAAAGTTTTGTTTCACATCCATGATCTTCTTAGATTTATACAATAAAGTGCCATTTTCAAAGTGTAGGTATAAGGAGCGATAATCTAAGTTGATTGTTCCTACTGTGGCATATGTATCGTCACAAATAAAGACTTTTGAATGTACAAAACCAGGCTCATATTCATAAATCTTAACGCCGCCTTGAATTAATTGTTTATAATATGTAGTTCCCATATCATGTACGATCTGTTTATCGGCAATACCGGGCATGATGATTCTAACATCAACACCTTTTTTAGCGGTATGAATTAATGTATTGATCATTTCTGAATCAATGATGAGGTAGGGGGTCATTATATATACATATTTATTGGCACTATTTAATAAATCCTCATAAACGGATTGTCCCGTCAATTCTTCATCTAACGGAGTCTCTGCATAAGGTGCAATATATCCATCAAACAAAGTTTCATCTACAACATCTTCATTTTTGAAAACAGAATAATCAAAGTCTTCATGACGTAAAGCGTTCCAGTTTGTTAGAAACATTACTAAATAAGACCAAACGGCTTTACCTTTAATACAAATGATATTGTCCATCCAATGACCATGTTTTACTTTCTTATTGATATATTCATCAGCTAAATTCGCGCCACCACTAAAGGCAACTTTACCATCAATAATCAAAATTTTACGATGATCACGATGATTCATAATCGTATTAATGATTGGGGAAATACGATTAAAAGAAACAGCTTTGATTCCTTTTTTCTCTAATTGTTTCGCATAAGAAGCGGGAAGTGTACCTAAAGATCCCATATCATCATACATGATACGTACTTCTACACCTTGTTTTACTTTTTCTTCTAAAATAGAAAGAATCGAATTAAACATAAACCCTTCTTCAATGATGAAATATTCCATAAAAATATAGTTTTCTGCCTTTTTTAGTTCTTCTAACATGACATTAAATCCATTTTCGCAGGGTGCATAATATTCAAAATCCGTATTTCGATAAATAGGGAAGCCCTCTTCATGTAAGAAAGCAAGCTGTGAGACATAGTCTGGATTATCGTTACGAATTTCATCAATAATCGATTCATCTTGTATATAGTTGCTAGATGCCTTTTTTTGTTCTTTAATAATATTGCGGAATGTTTTTCCAAACAACAAACTTAATAACATCAATACATACACAAATGTACCAAAGACAGGAAACAACATAATCAGAATAATCCACATAAGATCTGAAGATAGATGTCTACTTGTACGTACGATATTTAATACGATTGAAATGGATAGAATGTGTAAAACAATTTCAATAAAGACAAAAGACGTTGTTAGCCATTTAAATAGATTACAATATAATACAATTTCACCTAATGCGATGATAACTAAAGGAATAATTCTTCCAAGCCATATTTTTAATTTCATAAATATCCACTCATTTCTAGCATAAAGTAATATACCATTTTCACGAACAATAAAAAAGAGCCAACTATGATTGGGTAGGTCATGCTGGCTCGAAAAAATACATACCGAACAGGCCTAATCAGAAAGGAAAAGAAAAAACCTATCGGCAAAACATAGTATACCACTCGTGTTTTTGATTTAAAAGAAAAAACAATAAAAAATGAAACCCACACTAGGTTTCATAAAACAATTTATAAAAAGAGGAGAGAACTAGTGTATTAGTGTTTTTTGAGGAGACTAGTTCTCAATCGACTGTTAGATGGAATCACACATGAGATAGTTGGCGTTGATTATGTGTGACGTATTATTATTGTTTGTTGGCTTATAAACATTCATCTAACTGTCGAAATTATACCATGTTTATCTGAAAAATAAATTGACATATGTCATATTTTTGAAAATATTTTCTGAAATATAGACGTTATTCCTTTATATAAGGCAACATCAACTTATTAATTTCTGAAACAGTTTTATTGCGAATTAAAATATCCGTATTCGAAGCTATTGTATATCCATACAATAAAGCAATCATACATTAATCAAGATCTTCACCTGACATCACTTCAAACACTGTTGATGTAACGCTTTGACTAGATAGTTGAAGAAAGAACTTTCAAATACATCTTTATGATCGGCTGTTAGATATCGTATTATACACTTATAGTTCGTGTGGAATGTAAGCGCCAAGTAATATGATGGATTGAAAATCATTTCAAAAAAATCGACAATTA
>ERZ779866.391-NODE-391-length-48847-cov-13.167958_pt1 | contig 48847 bp, 42 predicted proteins | sample MGYA00511248_ERZ779866 | MGnify/ENA primary metagenome ERZ779866 (study PRJEB29588, sample SAMEA2155758) | human gut metagenome | biome: human gut; feature: human-associated habitat; material: faeces | place: Denmark | collected 2008/2010 ... | reverse complement strand
CACGCCGGCTCCATTCCACCAACCGCTGTTGTTGATTGGCTCTCTGTAAACTTGCCGCCTTCTCCATGCCTGCACCTCACTATCTTGGAGTCTGGGATACTCTCTGGTACTACCTTGTACTACCATGCACTTTCTCAGACTCTTATAGTTTGGCAGAGGCTTTCTTTACTGACAAGTCGCCGACTGTTTTTACGCTTACGTTTTGGAGACTAATTTATGACATCAGTAGCTTTTATATTATTTGATTTTGATAGTAAATTTTTTCCATGATGGTGTCCCTTTTTGAAGATAATTGGCCATATATTAACAAATCAAAATATTAATGACTATATTTGGGGAAAAGTAGGTGATACCAATGGGCTTATTTTTAAAATAGATAGAAGTTCCATAAAAAAGAAGAGTAAAATTGAGACATAACGACGGTAAGGCAATACCTGAACAGTTGAATTAGATACGATGTGTAATAGGAGGAATTATGAATACAATAATGAAGCGACATCCTTTGGCCTCTGTAATATTGGCATTGTTTATATTACTTGAATTGCCGACATATGCCTACTCTTATGACGTAAGCCTCAATGAATATTTAGACGTTACTGATGCAGTTTCTCTTGTTGAAGATTATTTTTATGCTAGAGGAAACAACGGGGATTTAAATATTCTAGAAAGAGTCGCAACTGAAGATTTAGTAGAGGAAGAGGAGGAACGACTTGCGTTACTCGATATATATGGTGTCAGTATTATTAGCAATGAAATTGAGATATGTCAATTGGAAGAAGAGGATTCCAGATTTTTTGTGTACGTAGACGAAACAGTTACGTATGAAGCCAATGGACTTCAAAGTTATGAGGTTGTTGAACATGAGTTGATTCTAGGAAGATATAGTAGAGAAATAGTCTCTGACGGATACAGAGAAGATTTTTCTGGAGTAACTTCTTGTGCATATGTGCCACCTGAAAATAGAATTTACAATGTTGATGATGCACTACAAATGATGCAAGCTAATCTAATTAATTCCGAGAACGACCCCTGCATCGTCTCTGTTGCGCTTTCTCAAGAGGGGTATCTTGAGAAAGCCAGCAATAGTCAGCTTGATGATTTTACCGCTAATGCTGGAAATGGAAACTGGACCAAATATAATCGGGATTTAGGATATCACTACGCTATGGAATGGTGCTATGCATTTGTATCATGGTGTGCTAGACAAGCTGGAATTAGTGAAAGTGTCTGTCCAACTCAAATTTCAACTAGTGATGGATGGGATTGGTACGTAGATAATAACTGTGCTGGACAACGCAGCAATTATACACCAGAACCAGGTGATGTGTTTTTTTGGAGAGCAGGATATTTGGATGGACATGTTGGTCTTGTAATTGGCGTATCAGGTAGCACAGTATATACAATTGAAGGCAACTCAGATAATAAAGTTAAGTGTAGAAGCTACGCATTAACTAATACATCTATTACAGGATATGGAATCCACGGAAATAATGCCCATGATTTATCAGACTGGGACTATTCAGGTAGCCACCATTGGAGAACGTGCGGATACTGTGATTACAGCTCTGCCACCCTAATTGAGCACAACTTTAGGCTGAGTGGAGGGCTGTTTGTATGCCAAACTTGCGGATACAGCACGACAAGACTTCCTGATATTAGCAAAATAGGGGTTAAAGAAGAGAGACCATGATACAATAAGACCAGTTATAGAGCTAGAATAGGATTTAGCTTATGTGTAAAATGAAAACTCGAATTACGTCAATAGCGCTCCTCCTTATTGGAATGCTGGCATTAGTTGGCTGCTCAAGAAATGTATTGACCAAGGCGGATCTCGCTCAATTCCAAATTATGTTTGAAGATTCCCAGGGGAGAGATCGGCCCTTCCTTCCAATGTTTCTTAGCAGTCAGTATCAAAGCCCAGAGGATATAGATCTTGGGCGGCTTTTTAGGGAAGGGGTTCCTAATCAAGAGCCAAACTCCACCTCCTGGGGCTATAGTATCTCTCCAGAGGAGTGGGATGCCCTGACGGTCGTACTGGATGAAGGGCAGCTACAGTGGTTCCAAGAGGCAGATGTATTTAAAACTCCACGTCCGGTAATGGAAGATATATTGGACCGATATTTAGGGTTGTCTCTGGAGGAATCAGGCCTAGTGGGGCTGGATTGCCTTTATTACCTGCAGGAATACGACGCCTATTACTCTGCCGCTCGAGACACGACTATGGTGATGCCACATTTTACTGCCGGAACGAGGCAGGAGACTGGTGAAGTTGAACTGGTTTATCATGACCAGTTGGAGTGCTTTCGGAATCAATGTGATAATCCAGAGGAAATCTATTTGCTGACGCTGACTCCGTGGGAGGACCATTGGCGCTTTGCCTCAAATTTTCAGATGGATCATTAGAGGTAATCTGAAAAAAGAGGGGGGCGGCCCATATGTGACTGCACCCCTCCGAATTATTTTCTACCAGCGCAGACAATTCCGTGAGCCCATCAGACGCTATCTCCAGAGCCAACGAGAGACAGTAAATTGAAGAAAACTGCTCACAAGAGAGCAATATCGTCATTAATAGGAGTTATAATTTGCTACAAAAAGCTGCCCTGAATTTCAGGGCAGCTTTTTGTAGCAAATTACACATTAGATTTTAGAGAATAGTTGTGTTTTTATGTTACGAAGGCATCCCACTTCAAAGCAGCTTGACAATTCCATAGAAAAACCCGGTACATCCCCTGACCGAGGAGCGGCTATCCATCTGTTTGGCGACAGATCATGAGCACTTATATGCGGGTGGCGCCCGCATAACGCGAAGATCCGGCTGGGTATCATGGTACGCCCGGCTTGGACGCGTCACTGCATCGGTCGGCTCGGCATCAGAATGCGGAGAGATGGAATTTCTGTGGACCTGTTCGCTGCAGGCACCGGGTTTGAAATGATTATACATTATGAATTATAGATCTCTTTGTTCAGCTCATAGGCATCGAGAGATTGCATGACGATAAATCTTAGGAGGCAAAGAATTAACTATGAATACTGAAAAACAGGTTCATTTGAAGGACAAGTACTGTCTCACAATTGAAGAAGCATCGGAATATTTCGGCATTGGAGAAAAGAAAATACGACAAATTGTTACCGAGAATGTTGATGCAGGATTTGTTATTCAAAACGGAGTGAAATACCTCATCAAAAGAAAACGATTTGAAGACTTTTTGGAAGAAATGACAGCGATATAAATGTTTCATTTTAAATCTATTGGGTGGGCGAAAATACTACAAAAACACAGTGGCATATTTCCGTTATATGCGTAGCCAAATGTAGAAAAAGGGCCTCAACTATGATATACTAATAATATATCATTGTTGAGGCTCTTTTCCTGCGAAATGAAAGGAGCATCGAAATGAGTGAAAAGAGGCGTGATAATAAAAAACGCATTCTTCGCAATGGAGAGAGCCAGCGCAAAGATGGACGGTATGCATTCAAATACATTGACGCCACCGGAAAGCAGCAATTTGTTTATAGCTGGAAGTTAGAGAAAACAGATAGGACTCCAGTGGGAAAAAAGGATGATCTTTCACTACGCGAAAAAGAAAAACTAATACAGAAAGATATCGATGATCAGATAGTTCCTCACGGTGGTGAAATAACTGTGGTGGAGCTTGTTCAAAAATACCTTTCGCAGAAAACTGGCGTACGGCATAATACGCAAGCCAATTACAATTTTGTATTGAATATCATTAAGAAAGAACCTTTCGGAAAAAGGAAAATTAATCAGGTAAAACTTTCGGATGCCAAATGCTGGTTGATTAAGCTGCAAAAAGATGGTCGTGGATATAGTACAATCCATTCGGTGAGAGGAGTTGTGCGACCTGCTTTCCAAATGGCAGTTGATGATGATTTGATACGCAAAAATCCGTTCGAATTTCAGCTTGCCACTGTTGTTGTAAACGACAGTCTGACAAGAGAGGCTATTACAAGGAAGCAAGAACGGGCATTTCTACAGTTTGTCAAAGAGGATTCTCACTTTTGCAAGTACTACGAAGGAATCTACATATTATTTAAGACAGGGCTTAGAATTTCAGAGTTTGTTGGCCTAACATTGGCTGATGTCGATTTAAAAAATAGAAAAATAATCGTTGATCATCAACTGCAGCGCAAACGTGATATGGAGTATATAATTGAAGATACAAAGACTGCATACGGCGCTAGAGTGCTTCCGATGACGGATGATGTCTACGAATGCTTTCGGCATATCATAGAGAATCGACCTAAACCGCGGAGTGAGCCAATGGTAGGCGGCAGATGTGGATTTCTATACCTAGACAAGAATAATATGCCAATGGTGGCGCTGCATTGGGAAAAATACTTTCAGCATATCTGCCAAAAGTATAACAGCATTTATAAAGTAGAAATGCCGAAAGTTACCCCACATGTCTGTCGACACACATTTTGTTCAAATATGGCTAAAAGTGGCATGAATCCTAAGACTCTGCAATATCTGATGGGGCACTCTGATATCAGCGTTACGTTGAACACCTATACGCATTTGGGGTTTGATGATGCGAAAGAGGAGCTGAGAAGAGTGGCAAATGACGAATAACTACATGCGATTTTTCCATCAAAAGTTGAGTAGTAAATGCAGGATCGGCCGCCATTTTACTACTCATTTTACTACTTTTGGAGGAAAAGATATGCCACGTTATGGGACGAAATGCCAGGTTTGCAGGTTAGATAGAATCCTTCAAAAATGCTCGTATTACTAGAAAACATAGGAATTTCAAGGAGTTTTGGTTAATGGTCAAAATATTGTTTGTGTGCTTAGGCAACATCTGCCGGTCCACCATGGCGGAGTATGTGATGAAGTATCTGGTGGAACAGGCGGGGCTGGAAAAGGACTTCTATATTGATTCGGCTGGAACCTCTTCTGAGGAGGAGGGCAACCCTGTCCATCACGGTACTCGCCGCCGCCTTCAGCAGGCGGGGATCCCCTGCGGCGGTCACCGGGCCAGGAAAATGACAGCGGCAGACTATGACCGTTTTGATCTCCTTATTGGCATGGAGGAATCCAATCTTCGGGCCATGCGGCGGATCACCGGTGGCGACCCGGAAGGAAAGATCCATAAACTGCTGGACTACGCTGGCCGGTCGGCAGATATTGCGGACCCTTGGTATACCGGAGACTTTGACGCCACTTTTGACGATGTGATGGAGGGGTGTCGGGCTCTGTTGAAACAGTATGAAGAACAGCAGTGAGTGTTTGCTACTAGTCAAAAAATGCCCATCAGAGCGATGACAGCTCTGGTGGGCATTTTTGCAAACCAGGAAATATAAACGAAACATATAGGAAAATCAATTTTGCCCCTCTAGGATTGCCAGAGCCTGGGGGGTGTCAACGTCCCACAACTCCTCTTCTGCTGCCTCCACCAACAGCAGAGCCTCCTCGTGTCGGCGGATCACACCGCTGCCGCCGCGGTCTCCTTCCAGCGCCATCAGTTCCGGGAAAAAACGAGCGGGGAAGAGGCAGGGATTTCCGCGGACGCCGTTGTGGGCCAAAGCTACGATCCGATCCGGATGGGCACGCCACAGGGCGGCAGCTTTTGCCACCGTCTCCCGGCGGAGGAGCGGCTGGTCCGCCACCTGGAAGAGAACACCGTCACAAGTTGTCATAGACGACAGTCCCAGGTGGATGGTGTGGCTTACCCCCCACTCCGGGTGAAAATTCTGAATTGCCTGGAATCCGAACTTAGATGCCAGAGCCATTATCTCCGGGTACTGGGTCACTACAGCTATCTGGCTAAACTTCTCCGTCGGCACCGCCTCCAGCGCCCACTGGATCAGAGGTTTCCCGCCGAATGTCCGGGCCAGCTTGTTTTCCCCAAAGCGGCTGGCGTTTCCTGCTGCCATGACCACACAGCCGATCCGCAGAGTATTTTCTTCCATGATTTCATCTCCGCTGCGCATTTTTCGTGTTGTCAGTATACACGTTTTGGACAGCAGACGTCAACTGACGAAGGAGCGGTATTCTGCAGGTAGGATAACGAAAATGCTGTACAGCTAAAAAATTGTGTGCTATAATAACAATAATTTAGTGAAATAGACAATGGGAGGGGCAGTCTCCGGATGCCCCCACGACAACGAACAAGGAGGCTGATGCACGATGAGCAAGAGCGTAGGCCAGAGCGTAAAGCGGGTGGACGCCTTTGAAAAGGCTACCGGCCGGGCTAAGTACACAGATGATCTGTGTGACCGCAGCGCACTGGTGGTGCGCCTGGTCCACTCCACCGTGGCCCACGGTATGGTCACTGCTGTGGATATCGACGAGGCTATGACGGTTCCTGGCGTGGTGAAGATCCTCACCTGCTTTGACGTACCCAATATTCCCTTCCCGACAGCAGGCCACCCCTGGAGCACCGATCCCCATCATCAGGATGTGGCGGACCGGCTGCTGATGAATCGCCATGTACGCTACTACGGCGACGAGGTGGCCGCAGTGGTGGCGGAGAATGAGGTGGCTGCTGCCCAGGCCGCTCGGCTGGTGAAGGTGAGTTACGAGGAGTATCCCTTTGTGCTGGACGTGCAGAAGGCTATGGAGCCTGGTGCTCCCCAGCTCCACGAGGAGTATCCCAATAACATCCTGGCCCACACCCAGATCCGCAACGGAAACTATGAGGAGGCCATAAAAGAGCCTGGACTCATTAAGGTGGAAGGGTGGTACGATACCCCCACCGTCCAGCATTGCCATATTGAAAACCACATCTGCACCGCCTACATGGAGGGCGGACGCATCACTGTTACCAGCTCCACCCAGATCCCCCACATCGTCCGCCGGGTCTGCGGCCAAGCGCTGGGGATTCCCTGGGGTAAGGTGCGGATTATCAAGCCCTACATTGGCGGCGGCTTCGGCAACAAGCAGGACGCCCTCTACGAGCCGCTGTGTGCCTGGCTCACCACCCAGGTGGGGGGCCGGTTGGTGAAGATCGACTGCTCCCGGGAGGAAACTTTTGTCAGCAACCGGGTCCGCCATGCCATCCGTACTCACATTATCTCCTGGGTCCGGCCCGACGGAACCTTTGCCGCCCGGAAGATCGAGTGCTTCTCCAATCAGGGCGCTTACGCTTCCCACGGCCACGGTGTGGTGGCCAAGGGCATGGGAGCGTTCCCCCAGATCTATCCCTGCCCCAATGTGGAGGGAGACGCCTGGAGCGTGTTTACCAACAAGCCTGCCGCCGGAGCCATGCGTGGCTACGGCATCCCTCAGGCCATGTGGGCGGGGGAGAGCCATATCGACGATGTGGCCCGGGCTCTGGGCCGGGAACCCCTGGAGTACCGCTATCAGATCGTTATGCCTAAGGGGTATAAGGACGCGTTCAGCAAGAACGAGAACTACTATGACACCTTCCGTCAGGTGATGGACAAGGGCCGTGCGGCACTGGACTATGACCGGAAGCGGAAGGAGTATGCGGGCCAGACCGGCCCGGTGCGCCGTGGCGTAGGTATGGCCCTCTTCTGGTACAACACCGCTGTGTGGCCCATCTCTCTGGAATCCTCCTCCTGCCGTATGGTCCTCAACCAGGATGGCTCCATCCAGGTGCAGACCGGCGAGACGGAGATCGGCCAGGGCTGTGATACCGCCTATGCCCAGATGGCTGCCGACGCGGTGGGTATCCCCTTTGAGGACGTCCACGTGGTGTCTACGCAGGATACCGACATCACCCCCTTCGGTACCGGCGCCTACGCATCCCGGCAGACCTACATCGGTGGTTTCTCCATTCGCCAGACCGGACAGATGCTCAAGGAGCGGATCCTCTCCTATGCCCAGGAGCTGACCCGGCAGATGCGCTCCGATCTGGATATCATCGACGGAAAGATCGTCCGCATTACCGATGGACGGGAGCTGATGACCCTGGGCGAGCTGGCCACCGAGGCCCTCTACAGCCTGGAGCACAGTGAGCACATCACCGCTGAGAGCACCTACCAGATCAAAAACAACGCCTACTCCTTCGGTTGCTCCTTTGCCGAGGTGGAGGTGGATATCCCCATGTGCAAAGTAAAGCTCCTGAACATTGTCAACGTCCACGACTGCGGCAACTTGATCAACCCCGCCCTGGCGGAAGCCCAGGTCCACGGTGGCATGTCCATGGGCATCGGCTACGGCCTCAGCGAGGAGCTGAAGTTCGATGAAAAGACCGGCAAGCCCTTGAACAATAACCTCCTGGACTACAAGCTCTCCACCTTTATGGACCACCCGAACCTCCAGGCCCTTTTCGTGGAGAATCCGGAGCCCACCAGCCCCTACGGCACCAAGGCCCTGGGCGAACCCCCGGCCTGCAGTCCCGCACCGGCCATCCGTAACGCCATTTTGAACGCTACCGGCGTGGCCTGCAACAATGCGCCCATGACGCCCCACGTCCTCTTTGCCCGGTTCAAAGAGGAAGGACTGCTTTAAATCAAAAAAGAGGAGAACCTCTTTTTTGAAAGGGGTCCGGCCCGAGCGCGGGCCGCAATGTGTTTTTCCGACGCCGCAGCGTAAAAAATGTGCCGGCGGCACATTTTTAGCGTAGGCCGCAGCGGCTATGCCGCGAGGAGGGCACTGTGTGCCGCCGGAAAAACGATTCCACTCTATAAGGCGGTCGCCTTTTGAAGTCAGGAGGAATACAAACCATGTATGATTTGAAAGCACTGTATGAGGCGGAGAGTGTCCAGGACGCCGTCCGTCTGCGTCTGGAGCACCCCGAGGCCCAGATCATTGCCGGTGGTACTGACGTGCTGGTGCAGATGCGGGAAGGCAAGCGGGCCGGCAAGGAGCTGATCTCCATCTACGGCATCGACGCTATGCGGGGAATCACCCTGGATGAGGCGGAGAACATCCGCATCGGCTCTCTTACCAGCTTCAGCCATATCACCAAGGACCCCATCATCCAGAAATATATCAATGTTCTGGGGGAGGCGGTGGACCAGGTAGGCGGCCCTCAGATCCGTAACGCCGGTACCATCGGCGGCAACACCTGCAACGGCGTCACCAGCGCCGACAGCGCCTCCACCCTGTTTGCATGGGATGCCATCATCGAACTCACCGGTAAGGACGGCGTTCGCCGCCTGCCCATTCAGGAGTTCTATCTGGGGGCAGGGAAGGTGGATATCCATCCCGATGAGATCCAGACTGCCATTCTGATTCCCAAGGCCAGTTATGAAAACTGCTTTGGTCACTACATCAAGTACGCCATGCGCAACGCCATGGACATCGCCACCACCGGCTGTTCGGTGAACGTGGTCCTCAGCGAGGATAAGAAGTCCATTGCCCGGGCCCGGATCGCCTACGGTGTGGCGGGCCCCATCCCCATGCGGGTGCCCGCTGCGGAGGCGGTGGCTGCGGGGAAGCCTCTCACGATGGAGACGGCGGACGCTTTTGCTGCGGCAGTACTGGAGGACATCCATCCCCGGAACAGCTGGCGGGCCAGCAAGAAATTCCGGGAGCATATCGCCGTGGAGATGGCCCGGCGGTGCCTTATTGAATCCATTAAACTGGCGGGAGGTGTGATGGCATGAGCAAGCAGTATAAAGTGATCCATTGTACCATCAACGGCAGAGAAGTGGAGCAGGCAGTGGATGTATGCGCCAGCCTCACCGATATGCTGCGCAACGACTTCCGCCTTACCAGTGTGAAGAAGGGCTGCGAAGTAGGGGAGTGCGGTGCCTGCAATGTCATCATTGACGGGGAGTGCTACAACTCCTGCCTGTACCTGGCGGCCTGGGCCGACGGGAAAAACATCCGCACGCTGGAGGGCCTTATGGGGCCCGACGGGGAGCTCAGCGATATCCAGCAGGCCTTTATCGACGAGGCGGCTATCCAGTGTGGTTTCTGCACGCCTGGTTTCATCATGACCGCTGTGGAGATCCTGGAGAGCGGCAAAGAGTACACCGACGATGAGCTCCGGAAGCTTCTCTCCGGCCATCTCTGCCGCTGCACCGGCTATGAGAATATCCTTCGGGCGGTGAAAAAGACCATGCTCCGCCGCTTGGGAAAAGAAACCTGAGAAGGCTGTTCCCGTACTATGCTGTAAAAAATATAACAGAAGAGCCCGGCCTTTGGCCGGGCTCTTTTTCCATATAAACAATGGTTACTGTCCGGTTTTTTACTCTGCTTTTGGGGTACAATGGTACCATCAAAAGAAACAGGGAGGACAAAACCATGAAAGGCTACTACAACAACAGTGGATATATGGGCTATGTGGGCGGCCGGTGGGTGCTGTTCGCCTGTGAACAGGACTATGTGGAGTATATGGAAGGCTGAGCCCTCTTGCCCCGGAACTGGGGCCGTGTTATACTGGACGTGAAAATCAGAGGGGAGGCGCAGCTGTGGAAAAAGCGGCACTGCATCCGGTGATTACCGTCCGGTTGTATACAGATGAAAAGTGTTTTGGTCCCGGCGTAGCCATGCTGCTGGAGCGGGTGGAGAGGCTTCACTCCCTGCGGTCAGCTGCTATAGATATGGACATGGCCTATTCCAAGGCGTGGACGATCCTCCGCAATGCAGAGCGTACCTTGGGAGTCAAACTGATTTCCTCTACCACCGGCGGTCGTCACGGCGGCGGCGCTGTACTGACGCCGGAAGGAGAACAGATGCTGGCGGCCTATACAGCGTTTTCCCAAGAGGTCCGTGAGTGCGGAGAAGCGTTGTTTCAGAAGCATTTCGGCGGATGGCTGTCCGGCGAGCCCAACGATGGGGAATAGAGGTCCCGGGCTGCCTGGGATGGTCGGATGGGAGGGACGCTGTACAGCGCTCCCATCTGCGGCAGAAAACACAAAAGCGGGCTGTCCTTACGGAACAGCCCGCTCTTTCACATAAAGGAAGCCCCGCAGTGGCCGTGTGAACCCTGTTATAACCTGCACATATTAGGCAGGTGGGTCGCCTGCAGCGTCCTTTACTGCTTCCAACTTCCAACCGCAGGTGGCAGCCGGGAGGCCTGCAAACCAGACGCTGAACCAGCATCCCGTATAACAGAATGTGGGTTAAAAAAAGGTCCATCACGCACCCCGCAGGGCCGAGAATACTATAAAAGGGGAACTTTCTTTATGGAATGTCGTCTATAGGAAAAAGAAGGATCACTCCTCGTCCTCATCCTCAAACAGACGCTCCATGAAGAGATCGTATACGGTGTTGAGCTCCTCGTCGCTGTCCAGAGTAGAGAGCAACTCCTCGCCGTTCTCCTCGATGGATTTGAGGATCACCAGACCGTATTCTTCACTGTCCTCGTCGGCCCCCTCCTCTACGGCAGGGCAGAAGGCCATGTAGGTCTGACCGTTGTACTCCAGGGCGTCCAGCATCTCCAGTTCGATGTCGTTGCCGTCCTCGTCGGTGACGGTGATAAAATCAGGGCCGTATTCCTCGCTCATGGCGGGCACCTCCTTGTGGTTGTACGCCAGGGGCGTCCCCGCCGCCTCGCTATGGCTATAGTGTACCCGTTTTTTTTGGAAAATGCAAGGGCTCTCACCTGTGATATTTCGACGATTTCATCCGCCTTTTTTTGTATTTTGTGGAGAAATAGGTCTGGGCAGTCTGGAAAATGGTGGATTCTGCGTTTTTTTTCGCATTTCCAAGGTTGACAAGGCATGATATACTATATGTTGGAGTAGAATTTACCCGGTATTTTTTACTCAAATGTGTGAAAAAAGGAGGGGAGATCCCCTTTTTTGCGGTGTTGACCGCGTTTGCCGTCTATGGACAGACGGTGCGATTTCCCAGGCTGAAAAGGAGGTTATCCGCTATGGATAATGGTTACAACGGCGGTCGGAGCAGCCAGACACCTGCGGGCGGCGGTTCCGGCGCACCACGGAAAAAGAAGAAAAAGACCAGCGCAGGTCAGATCGTTGGACGGATTGCTTTGGTTCTGTTCACGCTGTGCATCATCGGGGTTTTGACCATTGCGATCTTCTTCAAGATCTTCATGACCTACGTGGACACCACCCTGCTGCCCTCCCTGGAGACGGAGACCAAGGAGCTCACCATGGGCCTTGCCTCCACGGTGTACTATCAGGACAACGACACCGGGGAGTGGGTGGAGCTGGAGACCCTCTACACCTCCGGCAGCAACCGGGAGCTGGTGACCTACGACCAGATCCCGGAACACCTCATCTACGCCCTGGTGTCCATTGAGGACCACCGCTTCTGGGAGCACCACGGCGTGGACTGGCAGGGCACCGCCGCAGCTATTGTCCAGACCGTCACCGGCGGCAACACCCGGGGCGGCTCCACCATCACCCAGCAGGTGCTGCGGGCCATCACCGACGACAAAGAAGTGACGGTGAAGCGGAAGTTCCGGGAGATCTTCCGGGCCCTGGAGTACGAGAAGACCCACAGCAAGGAGGAGATCCTCACCGAGTACCTCAACCGGGCCTACTTTGGCCACGGCTGCGACGGCATCCAGACAGCCGCCCAGACCTACTTCGGCAAGGACGTCTGGGAGCTGGATCTGGCGGAGAGCGCCTGCATCGTGGGCATCACCAACGCGCCTTCCCTGTATGATCCCTTGGCGAACACAGAAATTGTTCAGAAGGACGGATCTGTCAAGACGACCAGGGAATATAACAAGGAGCGCCAGGAGCTGATTTTGGACAAGATGGTGGAGTACGGCTATATCTCCCAGGCGGAGTGCGACGCCGCCAAGGCGGAGACCCTCATCTTCACTGACAGTGAGGAGTACCAGGAGCTCCACAGCGACGGAGAGGGCGGGGCCGCGTCCAGCGACGGCAAGGTGTTCTCCTGGTTCATGGACGCGGTGTACAACGACGCCATCGACCTGATTGCCGAGGCCCGGGGCTGCACCGAGGAGATGGCCTCGGAGCTGCTGTACTCCGCGGGCTACCAGATCTACACCACCCTGGACATGGATATCCAGAACATCGTGGACAGCGTGTATGAGGACCCCTCCAACTTCGACTACCCCTCCGCCAACGGCACGCCCCTCAGCAGCGCCATCACCATCACCGACCCCTACACCGGCGACGTGGTGGCCATGGCCGGCGGCGTGGGGGAGAAGACGGAGAGCCTCTCTTTGAGCCTTGCCACCTCCCGCCGTGCCTGCGGCAGTGCCATCAAGCCGCTGTCTGTCTATGCGCCCGCCATTGACAACAATGTGATCGGGCCGGGCAGTGTTATCGACGACTACCCGCTTCGGCTCAATGACTCCGGTACGGGAGGGTACCCCAAGAACTCCAACAATAAGTATGTGGGCCCGGTGACGGTGTCCTATGCTGTGCAGCGGTCCATCAATACAGTTGCCTGCCGGGTGCTGGAAAAATTGGGCTATGCCACCTCTTTTGAGTTCATGGAGAACAATCTGGGCTTTGATCTGGATGAGCGGGATATCGGGATGGGCCCCCTGGCCATGGGCGGTCTGACCTACGGTGTTACTACGGAAGAAATGGCGGCAGCCTTTGGCGCCTTTGCTAACTCCGGTATCTACACCAAGCCCCGTACCATTACCCAGATCCTCTCCAATGATGGTAAGGAAGTTATCGTGGACAATCCCAGCCAGTCCAACGTGGCTATGGCGGAAAGCACCGCTTATCTGATGAACAAGATGCTGCGCAACGTAGTTACCAGCGGTACCGGTACTTCCGCTAACTTCTCCGGTATGACCATCGCCGGTAAGACCGGTACCACCACCAACAACTTTGACCGCTATTTTGTGGGCTATACGCCTTATTACTCCGCTGCCGTGTGGATCGGCTACTCCGAGAGCAACGAGAAGATCACTGCCAGCGGCAACCCGGCGGCCAAGATCTGGAAGCTGGTGATGGAGCAGGTCCATGAGGGGCTGGAGAACAAATCCTTCCCGGATAAGCCGGCAGGTATCGTCTCTGTGTCGGTCTGTGCCGACTGCGGTCTGAAGCCCTCTGCTCTGTGCTCTCAGGATTACCGGGGCAGCCGGGTGATCACCGTGGAGATGCAGGAGGGCGCTGTGCCTACTGAGACCTGCACATGTCATGTTCAGGCGGAGTTCTGCACAGAATCCGGTATGTTGGCCGGGGAGTACTGTCCCGCAGAATGTCGGGAGACCCGAGTTCTGACCCAGGGACGGGAATACCTGGATACGGTGTACGGAACTGCGAAAGCCAACGAGGACGGCACGTACACGGTAGGTAATCTGGTCCTGGCGACTGACAACGAGGCCCATCTCACCTATCAGAAGATACAGGGAACGTGTAATGTCCACACAGAGGAGACGGTGCCTCCTGATGTGCTGGTACCTGGCGATGATGGCTTCGAGTGGCCGGATTGGTGGCCCTGGGGTCCTGATGGAGAAGGGGACGGAACCGATACCGGCACGGATACCGGAACCGATACCGGCACAAACTCGGGTACTACCGACCCGGGTACCAATACGCCCACTGAGCCTGGCGGAAACCAGGTTCCCACTGAACCCACAGAACCGCAAATACCGTGACCTTTCCCCGGGGCGCCCCGGTAACTCCGGCGCCCCGGGGTATTTTATTAAATGAGCAAAAGCCTAAAAATTTGTGTTGAACTCAAACAAATTTTCAGCTATAATAACAAGAGAAGGGTATCAACGGACTCTGGCATATCATGGGGATAAAAAGGAGATGTGCTATGGCGACATTTGTGGTAAACGGGAAGACCGTTACAACGGAGAAAAATCAAAAGCTGCTGCGCTTTCTGCGGGATGAGCTGCGGCTCACCTCGGTGAAGGACGGCTGCAGCGAGGGCGCCTGCGGCACCTGCACCGTGTTGGTGGACGGGAAAGCCACCCGTGCCTGCATTATGACGACCGATAAGCTGGAAGGAAAAACCGTCATCACGGCGGAAGGCCTCAGCGATTTTGAGAAGGAGGCTTACACCTACGGCTTCGGGGAGGCGGGAGCGGTGCAGTGCGGCTTCTGTATCCCCGGTATGGTGATGGCGGCTAAAGGGCTGCTGGATGTGAATCCTGATCCCACCGAGGAGGAGATCCGTTTTGCCCTGCGTAACAATATCTGCCGCTGTACCGGCTATGTGAAGATCGTGGAAGGTGTGAAGATCACCGCCCGGATCTTGCGGGAGGGACATCTCCCCGATGAAGCGGATAAGCGGGAGTGGAAGCTGGGTGCCCATGTCCACCGTGTGGACGTGGCGGAAAAAGTACAGGGCTATGGCCAGTACCCCGACGACGTGTATATGGACGGCATGATTTACGCCTCCGCTGTCCGCAGCGCCCATCCCCGGGCCATCGTCAAAGCCATCCATAAGGAGGAAGCGCTGACCCTGCCTGGTGTGATCGGAGTATTTACTGCCGAGGATATTCCCGGTCAGAACAAGGTGGGTCACATCGTCAAGGACTGGGACACCATGATCCCCATTGGGGGTACCACCCATTATCTGGGTGACGCCATCTGTGTGGTAGCTGCTGAGACCCAGGAGATCCTGGAGAAAGCCAAGCGGATGGTCCAGGTGGAGTACGAAGTCCTTACACCGGTTCGTTCCCCTGAAGAGGCCATGGCCTACGACGCACCGTTGGTCCACCGCAGCGGGAATCTGCTGGCCCACAAGCATATTCAGCGGGGCAATGCCGCTTTGGCCATTGCCCGCAGCAAGCACGTGATCACCCGGCGTTTCTACACCCCCTACACGGAGCACGCCTTCCTGGAGCCGGAGTGCGCTGTGGCCTTCCCTGATGGGGATGGGGTGATGATCCTCTCCACTGACCAGGGCGCCTATGATACCCAGCATGAGACAGCTCCCATGTTGGGTCTGCCGCCGGAAAAGGTAAAAGTGAAGAATATGCTGGTAGGCGGCGGCTTTGGCGGTAAGGAGGATGTCACGGTCCAGCATCTGGCGGCTCTGGTGGCCTACCTTACCAAGCGGCCGGTGAAGTGCAAGCTCAGCCGGGCGGAAAGCATCCTCATCCATCCCAAGCGGCACCCCATGGAGATGGAGTTTGCCATCGGCTGCGATGAGAACGGTATCATCCAGGGCGTGGCGGCCAACGTCATCGCCGACACTGGTGCGTACGCCTCTCTGGGCGGTCCGGTGCTGGAGCGGGCCTGCACTCATGCCTCGGGTCCCTATCACTATGAGAACTTCCAGATCGACGGCTACGCCTATTATACCAACAATCCCCCTGCCGGAGCCTTCCGGGGCTTCGGTGTGACCCAGACCTGCTTTGCCATTGAAACGCTGCTCAACGAGATGGCGGATCTGGTGGGAATCACCCCCTGGGAGATCCGCTACCGCAACGCCATTCGCCCCGGCGAGGTGCTGCCCAACGGTCAGATCGTGGGGCCGGAGACGGGCCTTGTGGAGACCTTGGAGGCGGTGAAGCCCTACTACGATGCCGCCAAGTATGTGGGCATCGGCTGTGCGATGAAGAACGCCGGCGTTGGCGTGGGCCTTCCCGACTGGGGCCGCTGCCGCCTGGTGGTGGAGGGAGGCAAGGTCCATATCCAGGCTGGTGCCTCCTGTATCGGCCAGGGCCTGGGCACAGTGCTGGTGCAGATGTGCTGCGACCAGCTGGCGCTGCCCCGTGATGCCATCGTCTACGAGCGGTCCAATACCTTTGAGGCGCCGGATTCCGGTACCACCTCCGGCTCCCGCCAGACCCTTATCACTGGTGAGGCCTGCCGCCGTGCCTGTGTGGAGCTGAAAAAGGCTCTGGAGGGCAAGACCCTGGACGACCTCAACGGCACGGAGTACAAGGGGGAGTATCTGGCTAAGACAGATCCCCTGGGGGCCGATGTTCCCAACCCCGTCAGCCATGTGGCCTACGGCTATGCCACCCAGATCTGCATCCTGGGAGAGGACGGCAAAATCGAGAAGATGGTGGCTGCCCACGATGTGGGCAAGGCGGTGAACCCCATCTCCTGTGAGGGCCAGATCGAGGGCGGCGTGGTGATGTCCATGGGTTTTGCCCTCACAGAGGAGTACCCGCTGGTGGACTGCAAGCCCACCGCAAAGTTCGGCACTCTGGGCCTGTTCAAGGCCAACCAGGTGCCGGAGATCAAGGCCATCGTGGTGGAGAAGCCGGGACTGGACGTGGCCTGTGGTGCCATCGGTATCGGGGAGATTACCTCCATTCCCACAGCTCCTGCCATTGCCGATGCCTACTACCGCTATGACGGCAAGCGGCGCTATACCCTGCCTTTGGAGGGAACCCCCTACAGCCGGAAGAAAAAATAAACACAGATAAAAGCGAAATCGCCCCTTTGCATCGGCAAAGGGGCGATTTTTGCTGTAAGAAAACGGCTTGTCCCTAGCTGCCGACCGTGCTATAATTTTCAATAAGATATCTGCACAGAAGCAGGAGGACACGATATGAAACAATTAGGCTTTGGCATGATGCGTCTGCCGCTGAAGGACCCCAAGGAGCAGACTCAGGTGGACCGGGCTCAGGCCCAGGTCATGGTAGATGCGTTTTTGGAGAGCGGCTTTACCTATGTGGATACGGCGTATTTTTACCACGGCGGCGAAAGTGAGCGGGTGGTGAAAGATATCCTCACCAGCCGGTATCCTCGGGAGCGCTATTTGTTGGCGGACAAAATGCCTCTGGCCAACCTGAAGGTCAAAGGTACGGTAGAAAAGCAGGCTGCGATTTTTGATGAACAGCTGGCCAAATGTGGCGTTGCATATTTTGACCGCTACCTTCTCCATTCTATGAACAGGGAATATTATCAACTGGCAAAAAGGCTGGATACCTTTGGTTTTCTGATGAAGAAGCGGGAGAAGGGGAAACTGCGTCATCTTGGTTTTTCCTTCCATGATAAAGCGGAGCTGCTGGATCAGATCCTCACCGAGCATCCGGAGACGGAGTTTGTCCAGCTTCAGATCAACTACCTGGACTGGGAGGACGAGCGGATCCAGTCCCGGAAATGCTACGAGACAGCGGTGCGCCACGGGAAAAAAGTGGTGGTCATGGAGCCGGTTAAGGGCGGCCGGTTGGCCAAATTACCGGCGGAGGCGGATAAGCTGCTGCGGGAGGTCCACCCCGACTGGTCCCCGGCCTCCTGGGCCATCCGCTTTGCTGCCAGCCTTCCGGAGGTAGAGGTAGTCCTCAGCGGTATGTCCGACATGGCCCAGGTGGCAGACAACACTGGCTTTATGGCGGATTTCCGGCCGCTGACAAAGGAGGAGACAGCTCTGCTGGCTAAAGTGGCGGAGATCCTCAGTGCGCTGCCTGCGGTGGAGTGCACGGCCTGCCGCTACTGCGTGGCTGGCTGCCCCAGGGATATTCCCATCCCCGATTACTTTGCCCTCTATAATGGAGATCAGATGGCGCTGCGTCAGGGCCTGCCGGTGCGGAAGGCGGACTATGAGCGCCTGGCTGCTTCCGGCGGAAAGGCGTCTGCCTGTGTCAGCTGCCGCCAGTGCGAGCAGGTGTGTCCGCAACACCTGAAGGTCGTGGATCATCTGGCCCGGGTAGCAAAGACCTACGAGGGCTGATTTTTCCAACGAGCATCTTGGCCATAGACACCTCAGAGCGTTATACCGCTCTGAGGTGTTTTGTCGCCTTGGAGCGTAAAGATAGTTAGTTTTTTTGAGCCTGGCTGCGGTAAGATCAGCTGCGGATGAAATTGACGATTCATAAATTATTTACAGCCGGGAAATAAGTTTTGCTTGCGAAATATGACACAATCGAGTATAATGCTGTTTGTTGAGCAGCTGTAAGGGCGCTTCGCGAACAAAACAGCTTACGTTGTTTCCGGTTTTCGGGAACAAGAGAAAATTTTGGAAGGAATGAACACAAATGAGCGCATCCAGAGAAAAGAAAAAACGGCAGGATCTCTTTGCCGGCGGCGGCGTCGACCCGAAAGCCGCCCGGGCAGCAGAGCAGAAAGCCGCGGAAAAGAAGGCAAAGATCCTCTATTCTACCCTGGCGATCGTTTTTGTTGTGGTGGCGGTTTTCCTGGTGGTATATAATTCCGGCATCCTCGAGCGCAGCCGGACCGCTTTGACCATTGATGGTGAGAAATACACGGTGGCAGAAGTGAGCTACTACTATCAGGATGCCTACCAGAGTTTCCTCAACACCTATGGCAGCTATGCTTCCATGTTTGGTCTGGATACTTCCAAATCCCTCAAGAGTCAGAATTACAGTGATGACATGACCTGGGATGAGTATTTCAAGGAAGAGGCCATCAAAAACATGAAGTATATCCACGCTGTTCTCGCCAAGGCTGAGGCCGAGGGGATGACACTGGAGGACGAGGAGCTGGAGACCTTTGAAACTGCGGTTGAGAACACCAAGAGTACCGCTTCTCAGTATGGCTACAGCTATAAGGCCTATCTGAATGTGGTCTACGGCTCTGGTATGACCCCCGACATCTATGAGAGCAGTGTGAAGGATCAGCTCCTGGTCAGCAAGTATGCTGCTGCGTACAGCGAGACGCTGACTTTCACCGATGAAGAGATCCAGGCTTACTATGATGAGCACAAGAACGAGTACGATCTGGTAGATGGCGAGTATGTGTCCATTTCCGGCAGCCCGGAGACCAAGACCGACGACGAGGGCAACACCATTGAGGCCACTGACGAGGAGAAAGAGGCCGCTATGGAGGCTGCCAAGGAGACGGCGGACAAGATCCTGGCTGAGTACGAGGCCGGCGGTGACCTGGAGGCCCTGGCTGAGGAGTATGGCGCTACCTATACCGGCAATGAGGAGATGACCTACAGCTCCACCTATGTCTATGGCGACTGGTTCTTTGATGAGGCCCGTACCGCCGGTGACAGCGCGGTGCTGGAGGACGAGAACTACAGCCGCTACTTTGTGGCCGTGTTCCATGACCGCAAGCAGGATACTGCTCTTGATTACAATGTCCGTCATATCCTGATCACCGAGGATAACCTCGACCTGGAAGAAGGCGAAGAGGCCACCGATGAGATGATCGCCGCCAAGGCCCAGGAGATCCTGGACAGCTGGGATGGCACCGAGGAAGGCTTTGCTGAGCTGGCCAAGGAGTACTCCCAGGATACCGGCAGCAAAGAAAACGGCGGCCTGTATGAGAATGTAGCCAAGGGCGACATGGTTGCTGAGTTCCAGAACTGGTGCTATGAGGAAGGCCGTAAGGCTGGCGACACGGGCATCGTGAAGAGCAGCTATGGCCAGCACATCATGTATTTTGTCGGCTACGGCGAGACGCCCTACTGGTATCATGCCTGTGATAACGCTCTGTTCAGTGAGGCATATTCTGCCTGGCAGACGGAGATGACCGAGAGTGTTACCGCTGAGGTGAATGAGGGCGGTATGGCCTCTGTGGGCTGATTCCAATCATTGATTTTTGTCCCGTAAGGGACCGGCCTTGTCCCTGGGCAAGGCCGGTCCCTTTTCGTTTCCCGCGTTTCCAGGAAATCCAGAGGAAAGGTTCCGGCGGTCCATCCGCCAGGTGTAGTCATGAGCGAACGGTTTTTGCGAAATGAAATGTTGTTGGGGCCTGCTGCCACAGAGCGGCTGGCCGCCGCCCATGTATGTGTTGTAGGCCTGGGCGGTGTGGGCGGCTACGCGGTAGAGGCTCTGGCTCGTTCCGGTGTGGGGGAGCTGACCCTTATTGATCAGGATGCCTACGGCGAGAGCAATATCAACCGGCAGCTGGGCGCCCTTACATCCACCCTGGGCCGCAGTAAGGCGGAGGTTCTGGCGGAGCGGGTGAAGGAGATCAATCCCAACTGTCTGGTCCATCCCATTGTGGGCAGATATACCCGGGAGGACCGGGAGGGATTCTTTGGTCCGTATGACTATATTGCTGATGCCATTGATCTGGTGGCCTGTAAGGTGGATCTGATCTGCCAGGCACAAGAACGGGGCATCCCCATCCTCTCCGCCCTGGGCACCGGTAATAAGCTGGACCCATCTCGGCTGCAGGTAACGGATCTGAGCAAGACACAGGGATGTCCCTTGGCCCGGGTCATGCGGCGGGAGTTGGGGAGACTGGGTATCCGCCATCTGAAGGTGGTATACAGTCCCGAAGAGGCGGCTCCCTGTGCTCAGCTGGAAGCGCCGCCGCCGGGACGGCGCAGTGTTCCCGCCAGTGTACCCTGGGTACCATCGGTAGCGGGACTGATGATGGGCGGTGCCATTGTAATGGATCTGGTGGCGGATCTTATTCCTGGAAAGGAGAATAGCTGATGATGCTGACGGGAACACTGGTCAATGCTGCCGGTATTCTCCTGGGCGGCGGTGCTGGCCTCTTGGTGCGGCGCCTCATGCGGCGGGGAGTGCCGGAGCGGTTCAGTGATATCGTGATGAAGGGAATCGGACTTTGCACCATTTACATTGCCGCAACAGGACTTTTAGACGGGAGCAAATCCCTGGTAATGATCCTGTCGGTGGTGATCGGGGCTGTCCTGGGGGAGTGGCTGGATCTGGACGGAAAGATCCGTGCTCTCAGTGAGAAACTGGAAAAAAAGTTTTCCCGCCAGGGGGACAGCAGTTTCGCCCAGGGATTTATGGCGGCAACGCTGCTGTTCTGTGTGGGGACTATGGCCATTAAAGGTTCCCTGGACGGGGGACTGCGGGGCGATCACGCCACACTGTATGCCAAATCTGTGATGGATACCATCAGTGCCTGTATTTTTTCTTCCACTTTGGGATTTGGCGTGCTGTTTTCCGTAGTGCCTGTGATCCTCTACCAGGGCGCCATCACCCTGTTGGCCTCTGTGGCAGGACCATATTTGGGAGACGCGGTGATTGCCGAAATGAATACGGTGGGGTCGCTGCTGCTGCTGGGGCTATCTCTGGACCTGCTGGGGATCGCCCATCTGAAATTGATGAATTATATTCCCGCCATGTTCCTTCCCATCTTGCTGTGCCTGTTCCTGTAAACGGAGAAGGTGATTTTTTGCCCAATGGAAGGCAGGAAATAAAGAAAAATGGGCGGGATTGTCTCTGTGAGTAAAAATAAGTTGTCATAGAGGCTTTTTTATGGTACAGTGGAGTACAGACCAGAAGTAAGGTGGTACAGAAATGGATAACCATATTTTTCGCAGTGCCCTGGGGGGATTCAACCGCCAGGATGTGACGGAATATATAGAGCGCACCCGCAAGGAAGCGGAGCAGGCTGCAGAGCGTCTGGAGGAACAGATCAAAACCCTTCAGGCCAGCGAGGCTGAGGCACGTGAGGCGCTGGAGAGCTGCAGCCAGGAGAAAGAAAACTTGGACCAGCAGCTCAAGGAGATGACCCTGCAGTATACCGAGGCCAAGGACCATTTGGATACGGAGAGCGCTGCCAAGGAATCCCTGCAGGCAGACGTGGACCGGCAGGAGAAAACGATCCGCAGTCTTACTGCGGAGAATGAAAACCTGTCCCGTCGTATCCGGGAACTGGAGCAGCAGGCGGAGGTCCAGCGCCGGGAAAAGGAGCGGCTGACGCAGCTGGAGCTGGATGCTCAGCGCCGCTCTGAGGAGACGGAGGCGAAAGCGGGTGAGGAGGCACAGAACATCGTAGCAGACGCTAACCGCCAGGCGGAGGAGATCGTCGGCAAAGCCCAAGCCCAGGCGGATGATATTACCGCCAAGGCCAGCACTCAGGCAGAGACCATCGTGGCAGAAGCCAAGGCTCAGGCTGAAGTACTGCTGCGGGAGACGGAGGAGCAGGTCCAGGGTACAGTGAACCAGTTTGCGGTCATGTTCAATACGTTTGAGACGATCACTGATCATTTGAACAATGAGCTGCGGAAGATGAATGTGACGGTATCCCAGCTGCCGATCAGTTTCCATCATCTGAGGGACAGCCTGGAGGCGCTGCTGGAGCGATCAAAGAAACGGTAAAAGCGAATATGTTGAAAAGGCGATGCTGATGAAGCATCGCCTTTTTATATAAGGAAACTGACATTACATGAGGAAAAATCCTGGACAGGTGACAGCAACAGCGTTTACTTTTCCAGGGGAGTATGCTATGCTGATGCCACCGGGGCATCCCGGACAACAGCGATGGAGGAAAGCGATATGAAGAAACCTGTCCTGGTGGTGCTGGCCGCCGGAATAGGCAGCCGCTATGGAGGTCTCAAGCAGATGGACCCTGTAGGCGGCCATGGCCAGAGCATTATCGACTATTCGATCTATGATGCCCGGCGGGCGGGCTTTGAGACAGTGATTTTTGTCATCAAGCATGAGATCGAGAAGGATTTCAAAGAGCTGGTGGGCAGCAGGATCAGCCGGGGCATCCAGGTACAGTATGCATACCAGGATCTGGACGACCTGCCGGAGGGGTATCAGGTGCCTGCCGGACGAAAAAAACCATGGGGAACGACCCACGCGGTGTTGGCAGCCAGAGATCTGATCGATGGACCCTTTGCGGTGATCAATGCTGACGACTACTATGGGCCGGATGCCTTCCGCGCTATTTTCAACTATTTGTCCCAGCACGAAGATGAACCGGATGGATATCGCTATGCCATGGCGGGCTATCTCCTGGGCAATACTGTGACGGAGCACGGAAGCGTGGCGCGGGGTGTTTGCCAGATGAACAGCAGCGGTATTCTGGAGGATGTGGTGGAGCGGACACAGATCGAGAAGGATGGCGATGATGCCCGCTTTACCTTGGATGGCGGCCAGACCTGGACCTCTCTGCCGGGAAGCACCCTGGTATCCATGAATTTCTGGGGGTTCCAGCGCAGCTTTATCGATGAGGCTCAGGCACGGTTCCCCTTCTTCCTGGATCAGATCCTAGCCAATCATCCGGAGAAGGGGGAGGTATACCTGCCTCTGGTGGTAAGCCAGATGATTCGGGAAGGCCATACTCAGGTAAAAGTGCTCCCCAGCCATGATAAATGGTATGGCGTGACCTACCGGGAGGATAAACCTTCTGTCGTCAATGCCCTGGCGGATAAGACGGCCCGGGGGGAATACCCGGAAAATCTGTGGAATGTATAGTGTGCAGCGCGATACAATAAAAAGGACCCCGGAGCAAACGCTCCGGGGTCCTCTGTTTTGCTGCTGCGATGGTCACAGCAGATCGGGGTGCCGGTCCAGCACTTTATGAATGGTGAGACGATATACGATGATGCTGACGATCGGTGCAATAATATCCGATACCGGTTCTGCCCAGAAAGCCATTTTGGCCTCAAAGAACAGAGGGATCAGAAAGAGTGCTACAAAATACACCAGTTTGCGGAAAGCAGAGAGGGAAAAAGCGATTTTGACCTGGCCCATGCCGGTAAAGCCATCCACGATCTCATACTGGACACCCAGGGGAATAATGGCCAGGGTACAGGTGCCGATCGCCCACAGGGACAGTTCACTGACGGCGGGGTCCTGCGTAAACAGGCGGACAAACAAGTGGCCTGCTACCCGCGCCAGGATAAAGAGCAGGATCGTATAGGCGACACAGAGCTTTACGATCTCTTTTTGTGCGTCCAGTACCCGCTGCTTGTTCTGGGCGCCGTAGTTAAAGGCCAGAATGGACTGGGTACCGCCGGAGATGCCGCCCAGCGGCATGGTCACCACCAGCATAAAGCTCTGGGCGATGGTAGCGCAGGTAACCAGCATATCCCCTTGCTCGGCTCCGCCGTAACGCTGGAGGATAGCGTTCATAGCAATGATCATCACATTGTCGATAGCGATGATGATAAAAGGCGTAAAGCCAATGGCCAAAACGTGCCCCATGATGGGCAAGCTGTAGCCGCCGAAACTGATGCGCATACGGGTTCGCTTTCCAAACAGGAAAAGAAGGCCATAGGTAGCGCTGGCCATCTGGGATATGACGGTAGCCAATGCCGCTCCAGATACGCCCATGTCCAGCAGGAAAATGAAAACAGGGTCCAAAATGATATTCAGTGCTGCCCCCAGCAGTACCAGACGCATACTTACTTTTGCAAAGCCCTGGGCCAGAATAAACTGGCTCAGTCCGGTGGAGAGCAGGGCAAACACAGTGCCGCTGAGATATACGGTAAAATAGGCATCGGCATAGGGGTAGGTCGCGTCACTGGCACCGAAGAGGTAGAGCATGGGACGGCGCAGCGGCAGGACTATAGCAGTGAGGATCACCGCAGCGCCCAGCAGCATGACAAAACAGTTGGCTAAAATACGGCGGGCACGGTCTTCATTTCCTTCCCCCAGACTGATACTCATCAAAGGGGCGCCGCCAACGCCGATGAGAAAGGCCACAGAGCCGACCATTGTCACGACAGGGCCGCATACGCCAACTCCAGCCAGAGCAATGTCTCCGACTTCGGGAATATTGCCGATATACATTCGATCCACGATGCTGTATAATACACTGACAAACTGGGCAAGCATGCTGGGGATGGCAATGCGCCATACCAGCTGCCGGATATTGTCCCGCCCCAGATCATTTTCAAGCGCCATAAATATTCACACCACACTTAATTTTTTGAACTTCGGATTCTTTGGCTGGGTGATTATAGCATTGATTCTACAAAATAGCAAGAGAGGGAACAGTATCTTTTTCCAAGACATAATTTTTTCTTTTTCTGTGGAAAAATTTTAGAAAAAAGAGTATGATAATATTACTATAAAGAGAGGGGAAGCCTGATGATCTTTTACTTTTCCGCTACAGGCAACAGCAAATATGCGGCTGAGCGTATTGCTGCGGCCACAGACGACCATGTGATTTTCTTGCGGGATGTGATCCGAAGCCGCTGCTATCAGTTCGATGTCAGCCAGGAGAAACGGATCGGTTTTGTGACCCCTACCTATTACTATGGCCTGCCCAGCGTGGTGACATTTTTTCTGGAAAAACTGAAGCTGACCGGATACCGGGATCAGTATGTATATGTTGTATTGACCTGCGGAAAGACCACTGGAGATGCCGCCGGACAGATGGGGAAGCTCCTCAAAGAGAAGGGGATCAACCTTTCTGCCCAATTTGGAATCCCTATGGTGGACAACTATATTCCTCTGGCAAAGATAGACAGTCCGGAAGAGATCGAGAAAAAGCTGGATGCTGCTGAAGAATATATCGATGAGGCCCGGCGCGTGATCCGTGTCAGAGGAACGGGAGACTATAACCGCTGCCAGGGGGCGGCGCCGGGGATCGTCAGTGCTGTGGCCTACAGTGCCTATGCCCATGGCCGTTCCACCAAGCCTTTTGTGGTAACAGATGCGTGCATCAGCTGCGGACTGTGTCAGGAGATCTGCCCCTGCGGGGCCATCGCCATTACCGATGGAAAGCCGGCTTGGGTCAAGCCTCAGTGTGTACGCTGCCTGGGGTGCCTTCATCGCTGCCCGGTCAAAGCGATCCACTGGAAACGCGCAGACGAGGATAAGGGCCGTTATTACAACCCCAGGGTGGAGCCCTACCGGCCTTTGACCTGAGGAAAAACTAAGGGCCTGTTCCTGTGAGAAAAGGGAAGATGGCATACAGCGGCAACCGGCTGCAGCCGGTTGCCGCTGTATTTTTTGCCTCTGCGTGAAATTCTTAACAATTTATTAATTATTTGTCTATCAACATTTCGGGGATTTTGTGTTATAATGCGTGGAAAATGGGCTTGTTATGTAGTTTAGCCGGGGGCCCGGCTTCCAAAAGAAAGGAGATCAAACGGCCCACGAAAGTGGGATCGAAGAACAGATATGAACCAGCGTGCGGAAGGCGCCTTGGCTTTGGGAATCGATATCGGTTCCACCACAGCCAAGGTGGTTTTAGTGGATAACGGAAAAGTTTTATATGAGAAGTACCAGCGCCATTTCTCTCAGGTGCGTCAAAAGACCCTGGAACTGCTGGCGGAGGCGGCTCCGCTGGCGGGAGACCGGCCGCTGACAGCGGCCATCTCCGGTTCTGCGGGCCTGGGCCTGGCCCAGGCGGCAAAGGTGCCCTTCGTCCAGGAGGTGTTTGCTACTGGCGAGGTGGTCAAGCAGCTGGAGCCGGATACCTCTGTGGTCATTGAACTGGGGGGAGAGGACGCAAAGATCATTTTCTTTGACGGCGGCATTGACGAACGGATGAACGGTTCCTGCGCCGGCGGCACGGGGGCCTTTATCGATCAGATGGCAACGTTGCTGAATGTGACGGCGGATGAATTGGATGAGCTGAGCCTGGGCAGCCAGCGGCTCTATCCCATTGCCTCCCGATGCGGTGTGTTTGCCAAGACGGATATCCAGCCTCTCCTGAACCAGGGGGCTCGCCATGAGGACGTGGCTGCCAGTATCTACCAGGCAGTGGTGAACCAGACCATTGCAGGTCTTGCCCAGGGGCGGAAGATCACCGGGAAAGTGTTGTTTCTGGGTGGACCCCTGTACTACTGCAAGGGCCTGCGCCGCCGGTTCCAGGAGACGCTGAAGCTCTCTGACGACCAGGCAGTGTTCCCGGAGTATGGCCGTTTTGCTGTGGCTATGGGCGCAGCCCTTTATGGGGCCCGGGCAGGGGAGACCTGCACCATGGGGCAGCTCCGTCGGCAGATCGAGGAAAGTGTCTCTACCCGCTCTGAGGCGAATCTTCTGCCGCCGCTGTTCCAAAAGGAGGAGGACTATCAGGAGTTCCGGCAGCGCCATAGCGCCGCCGATGTGGTCCGGCGGGATATTCGGGACTACCGGGGAGATGCCTGGCTGGGTATCGACTGCGGCAGTACTACCACCAAGGTGGCCCTTCTCAGCAAGGAAAAAGAACTTCTCTATACCTATTACGCCTCCAACCGCGGTAACCCGGTGCAGATCGTCAAGGAGCAGCTGGAGGCTATCTATGACCTCTGCGGTGACCGGATCCGGATCTGCGGCAGTGCTGTCACCGGCTATGGTGAGGAGCTGATCCGGGCGGCTTTCAATGTAGATAAGGGCGTGGTGGAGACCATTGCCCACTATACTGCCGCCAAGTATTTTTGCCCGGAAGTGGATTTCATTCTGGACATCGGCGGCCAGGATATCAAGTGCTTTAAGATCAAAAACGGAGCCATTGATTCTATTATGCTCAATGAGGCATGCTCCTCAGGCTGTGGCTCCTTTATTGAGACATTTGCCAAATCCATGGGCTATGACGTGGCCGCCTTTGCGGAGAAGGGGCTGCACAGCAAGGCTCCTGTGAACCTGGGCAGCCGCTGCACTGTATTTATAAACTCCTCCGTCAAGCAGTCTCAGAAAGATGGCGCCACGGTGGAGGATATCTCCGCAGGCCTGTCGGTGAGCGTAGTAAAAAACGCTATCTATAAGGTCATTCGGGCGGCCAGTGCCGACGAACTGGGGGACCATGTGGTGGTTCAGGGCGGCACTTTCTACAACGACGCGGTGCTTCGGGCTTTTGAGCTGGAGCTGGGGAAACATGTGATCCGGCCCGCGATTGCCGGCCTCATGGGAGCCTATGGCGCGGCGCTTTATGCCATGGATCTGAAGGAGAGCACCATTACCACAGCAGAGGGCCTCAAGACCTTTGTACATACCGCCAAGGCAGCCACCTGTCAGGGCTGCACCAACCACTGCCGCCTCACGATCAACAGCTTTGTGGGCGGGAAGAAATTCATATCCGGCAACCAGTGCCAGAAAGGTCTGGGCCTGACGGTGGACCAGGAGGTCCCCAATCTCTACGCGTGGAAACGGGATACGCTGATGGCATTGCAGCCCGGTGAGGGAACACGGGGTACCGTTGGTTTGCCCTTGGCCCTGGGCATGTATGAGCTGCTGCCCTTGTGGCACGCCTTTTTCCGCAGCCTTGGGTTCCAGGTGGAGGTGTCGGGCCTGTCCTCCCGCCGGGTATACGAAAAAGGCCAGTTTTCCATCCCGTCTGATACAGCCTGCTATCCCGCCAAGATCATGCACGGCCACATGGAGCTGCTGCTGGAGCGGGGAGTGGATGCCATCTTCTACCCCTGCCTCACCTACAATGTGGATGAGAAGGAGAGTGACAACCACTACAACTGTCCTGTGGTGGCCTACTACTCCGAGTTGCTCCACGGAAATATGGATGATCTGCAAAAGACCAATTTCCTCTACCCCTTCCTGAACATCAACGATCGGAAGGAGTTGACCAAGGAGCTGACGGCCTGCCTTGTGCCGGTGTTCCCGGACATCACCAAGAAGGAAGTCCGCAAGGCGGTGGATGAGGCCTTTGCCGCTTACGAAAAGCATATGCTGGAGGTCCGGCGGAAGGGCGAGGAGGCGGTGGCCTGGGCCCGCGCCAACGGAAAGCCTATCATGATCCTGGCAGGCCGGCCCTATCACATTGACCCGGAGATCGGGCACGGCATTGATAAACTGGCGGCCTCTCTGGGCTTTGTGGTGGTCAGCGAGGACAGCGTGTGCCATCTGGCGGACCCCGTACCGGTCCACGTTTTGAACCAGTGGACCTACCATGCCCGGCTCTACCGGGCAGCCCGGTACGCCTGCGAGCATGCGGATACGCAGCTGGTGCAGCTGGTAAGCTTTGGCTGCGGTGTGGATGCGATCACTACTGATGAGGTGCGGCGAATTCTGGAGGAGTCCGACAAGCTTTACACCCAGATCAAGATTGATGAAATTACCAACCTGGGCGCGGTAAAAATCCGGCTGCGGAGCCTGATCGGCGCTCTGGAGGAGAAAGGAGGCGCTGCGGTATGACCGTTGACAAGGAAAAGGGATATGTGGTCTTTACCGAGGAGATGAAAAAGACCCACACGATCCTGGTGCCCAATATGCTGCCCATGCATTTCAAGATCATCGGCAAGGTGATGGAAAAAGTGGGCTACCATGTGGAGCTGCTGGAGACCAGCGGCCAGCATATCGCAGAGACAGGCCTCAAGTATGTACACAACGACACCTGCTACCCCGCTATCCTGGTAATCGGACAGTTCATCGACGCTATCCAGAGCGGAAAATATGACCCTGAGAAGGTAGCGCTGATCCTGTTCCAGACCGGCGGCGGCTGCCGGGCCTCCAACTATATCCACCTCCTCCGCAAGGCCTTGGAGAAGGCGGGCTATGGTTATGTGCCGGTGATCTCCCTAAGCATGACAGGTCTGGAGAAGCACCCCGGCTTCCAGCTGACCATTCCTCTGGTGCGGCGGATGATGTACGGCGTACTGTATGGTGACCTTCTGATGACCCTGGTGAACCAGACCAAGCCCTACGAGGTGGAGCGCGGCAGCGCCCAGGCCCTGGCGGACAAGTGGACGGAGCAGCTGGCCTGGGAGATGACCGAGGGCGGCAAGGCCAACTACCGGCAGGGGAAGGCCAACTACCGCCGTATTCTGGATGATTTCGCCGCCCTGCCGGTGAAGCGCTCCGACAAGGTACTGGTGGGTATCGTGGGAGAAATCTATGTGAAGTACTCGCCCTTGGGCAACAACAATCTGGAGCAGTTCCTGGTAGATGAGGGGGCAGAGGTGGTGATCCCCGGCCTTTTGGACTTCTGCCTGTACTGCGTATATAATAATCTGCTGGATCACAAGTTCTACGGCATGCAGAAGAAGGTCCAGTGGGCCTACCGTATCGCCTATCGATATCTTCTGGGCAAGGAGCGGGATATGATCGAGGCCATCAATACCCATGGCCGATTTGCTCCGCCCACGCTCTTTACCCATACCATCAGCCTGGTTCAGGGGACCATCAGCATGGGGGTGAAGATGGGGGAAGGCTGGCTTTTGACAGCGGAGATGCTGGAACTGGCAGACAAAGGTGTGAAGAACATTGTCTGTACCCAGCCCTTCGGGTGCCTGCCCAACCACATCTGCGGCAAGGGTATGATGCGTCCCATCAAGGCCCGGAACCCGGATGTGAATATCGTGGCCATCGACTACGACACAGGGGCTACCCGCGTCAATCAGGAGAACCGTCTGAAGCTGATGCTGGCCAACGCTCGGCCCCGGGAGGAAGTCACTATCTGAGGATGAACTGACTCATAGAAAGAAAGATAAAACCCCCGCCGCACCAGGAAACGGTGCGGCGGGGGTTTGCGATATACGGGAAGATCAAGCGTTGACCAGGAAATCCTTCAACTCCTGGCGGACAGCCTCGCTGTCCCGCTGGCACTGGTCCAGATCCCGTTCCAAACGATAGAGAATGGTGCGAACAGAACCGTCTACCTCATGGATCTGTGACTGGGTGCGGCGGATACGGTCCAGTACGGCCCAGTCGGTGAAGATGTTATCAAAGAAGTAGTCGGCGAAGCGAAGGAAACTGTCCACCTCCACCTGGATGCCGGTGCGAATATCCACATCTGCCAGCTCTGTACGGAACCGGGACAGGGAACGCTGCAGACCGTTGATCTGCTGCTGGGCATCGTCCAGATGGGAGTATTTGGCCATATCGCTGATAAGGCCGCCGCCAAATACGTCCCAGGTGCCCCAGCCCTCCGCGGAGGAGAGGGCGCTTTCGATGGAGGATATGTCAGACAGAGCGTCATAGCCGGCCTGGATAGCCTCCTGCAGTTCCTTGCTGCGGGCGGCCAGTTGGGCCTGCCGCTCCTCCAATGCCAGGAGGCGGCGGGCCGTAGGGGACTGGGGGTCCTGGCGCAGCTCCCGGGCCCGGGCTTCCAGCAGGCGGTTGTACTCTGCTTCGCAGTTTCCCAGTAGGGACAGCTCCTCACGGCGGGCAGCCAGATCGGCCTCTACCGCATGGAGTTCCTGCCGGGCGGAGTCATAGCGCAGGGCGGCAGCGTACAATTCCGCTTGTTCCTTCTCCAGCCGTTCATCCAACTTGCCCATGATCTGGTAGAAAAGTTTGGCAGCGCTGAAATTCTCCAGCTGATCCACGTCCAACTGCTCTTTATACGTTTCCTCTTTCAGCTGCTGGACCCGGGCGGCCAAACCGGAGCGCTGATCCTCCAGAGCGGCGACCTCCGCGGAGAGCTTGCGTTTCCGTGCCATTTTCTCCCGCAGCTGATCCAGCTGTTCCTTATAGTAATCCATATAGATACCTCGCTAATAAAAGAAATGCGGGGCCGGCATCCACAGCCGGCCCCGCATTGGTTGTCTGTGGGGATTATTTCTTCAGGGTGTCTACCCAGGCACCATACTTGGCCAGGTTCTCGTCCTTTTCCGCGAAGTTCGCGCCCTTGGTCAGGATGTAGACCTTGATCTTGGGCTCGGTGCCGGAGGGACGGACAATAATGCTGGTGCCGTCGGCCATCTCAAAGCGCAGCACGTTGGAACCGGAGAGCTCCATAGTGGATTTGGCGCCGGTGGCGCAGTCCACCACACTGCCGTCGTTATAGTCCTTGAACTGGACCACCTTCACCCCGGCGATCTCGGCAGGGGGGGTCTCTCGCAGGGACTTCATCAGCTTTGCCATGTCGCTGAGGCCGTCCAGACCGGGCATCACCAGGTTATAGGTCTTTTCACCGTAGCAGCCATATTTCTCATAGAGAGACTGGAGGGCATCCAGAACCGTCATGCCCTTGCCGGCATAGTGGGCAGCCATTTCGGTGAGCAGCAGGGAGGCGGTGACAGCGTCCTTGTCCCGGACATAGTCGCCTACCATGTAGCCGTAGCTCTCCTCATAGGAGAATACCACCTTGCCCTCGCCGGTGGCCTCCAGGGCGTTCTTCTTCTCCGCCATGAACTTGAAACCGGTGAAGGTGTCAAAGCACTTGACACCGTAGCTCTCTGCCACAGCACGGGCCATCTCAGTGGTGACGATGGTCTTCAGGGCCACAGCGTTCTTCGGCAGCTTGCCGGTGCGCTGGAGGGCACCCAGCAGGTAGTCCAGCAGCAGCACGCCGGTCTGGTTGCCGGTGATGACCTTATATTCGCCGTCTTTGTCCCGGACCATGATGCCCACCCGGTCACTGTCCGGATCGGTGCCTACGATAAAGTCCACGTCGTTCTTTTTGGCCAGGTCCACCGCCAGGTAGAAGCCCTCAGGATTCTCCGGGTTGGGGGAAACCACAGTGGGGAAGTTTCCGTCAATGACCATCTGCTCGGGGACGCACAGCAGATGCTTGATGCCGGCCCGGCGCAGAGCTTCCGGAACCAGCTTGTAGCCGCAGCCATGGAAGGGAGTATATACCAGCTTGAAGCTGTCCGCCACAGCGGGAATGGCCTCGGGGTCGGTGACCATGGCCATGACTTCCTTCAGGAAGGCCTCGTCGGTCTCCTCGCCGATCACTTCAATGAGGCCGGCTTTTACTGCCTCGTCGTAGTCCATGCGGCGGATACCGGTAAAGATATCGATCTTCTCCAGCTCCGCAGCGATAGCGGCGGCGTGGTGGGGCGGCAGCTGAGCGCCGTCCTCCCAATAGACCTTGTAGCCGTTGTACTCCTTGGGGTTGTGGCTGGCGGTGACGTTGATGCCCGCCTGGCAGTTATAGTAGCGCACCGCGAAGCTCAGCTCCGGGGTGGGGCGCAGAGCGTCAAAAATCCGAACGTGGATGCCGTTGGCGGCACACACCTCGGCGGCAGCACGGGCAAAGTCCATGCCATTGAGACGGCAGTCCATGGCGATAGCCACGCCGCGGCGCTTGGCCTCCTCGCCCTCGGCGCAGATCACGTTGGCAAAGCCTTGGGTAGCGTGGCGGATGACATAGACGTTCATCTGGTGCAGGCCCATCTTCATAGTGCCACGCAGGCCAGCGGTGCCAAACTCCAGAGGGCCGTAGAACCGGCTTTCGATCTCCTTGGGATCATTGCGAATTGCTTCCAGCTCTGCCTGCTCGTCAGGGGTGAGTACGCCGCTGGAAAGCCATTTTTCATATTCTTTCATGTAATCCATCGTTGCCATATCCTCCTCGTTTTAGATCGCGCCGGGCGCGGAAAGAGCCATGTATATGCATATTGTAGCAATTCTTTGCCTTTGCTTCAAGTAAAAAAAAGAAAAAGCCGTGTAAACCACGACTTTTTTCAGAGAATGAACAGTTTGCCATATAGGATGTTTGCCGGAATAGGGCGGAACGCCTACTGGATGTGCGCTGAGGCTTTATTTATGGTATCTGGTACCCTCCTGGATCTGGTAGGCGCGATAGAGCTGTTCCAGGAGCATGACCCGGGCCAGGTGGTGCGGAAAGGTCATGGGAGACATGCTCAGCCGCAGATCTGCCTGGGCTTTCAGAGAGGGATGCAGGCCAAAACTGCCGCCGATAAGAAAGACCAGGTGACTCTTTCCCTCCAGGGAGAAACGCATCACACGGCGGGAGAGGTCCTCACTGGAGAGAAGCTGCCCCTCGATGCACATGGCCACCAGAGCACAGCCCTTAGGCAGCTTTTCCCGGATGGCGGCTGCCTCCCGTTCCAGCGCGGCGTCGATCTCCCCTTGAGCGGGGGCGTCCGGCAGACGCTGCTCCGGCAGCTCCAGGATCTCCAGACGGCAGTGGCGCTGGAGACGTTTGCTGTATTCCGCTACGGCGTCCAAGTAAAATTTTTCCTTCAGTTTACCTACGCACAGGATGGTCACCTTCTGCATGCCGCACCCTCCATCACATAGATTTTTCCCGGTTCGCTGCGGGGGGCTACCGACAATTCACCGGTATATGCGGCAGACTCCAATGCCCGGCCGACGGTATCCAGCGCCAGCTGAGGCGTATTGTTTTCGGCGCTGAGGTGGGCCAGAATGATGGAGCGGGTACCGCAGCGGGCGCTGTCTGCGGCAAAAACAGCGGCATCGGCATTGCTCAGGTGGCCTTCGTTGCCGATGACCCGGCGCTTGAGCGGATAGGGATAGGGACCGGATAGGAGCATGTCCACATCGTGGTTGCTCTCCAGTACCAGAAGATCTGTTCCCAGAAGCCTTTGACGGGTCTCCTCCTCCACCAGTCCGGTGTCGGTGAGGTAACCCAGGGAGCCGTCAGGCGTATCGACCCGGAAAGCAGCGCTCTCCCGGCAGTCATGACTGGTAGGGAGGGGGGTGATCTCCAGGTCATCCCAGGAAATCGGCTGGCCCATGGACAAAGGACGCAGGAGAAGGCCGATACCTGCCAGTCGGTACTGCAGCTGCCGGGCGGTACCGGGGGTACAGAGGATCGGGGTGCGGTATTTTTTGATATATGTAGCTAGACCGCTGATATGGTCGGTGTGCTCATGGGTGATCAGAACTGCGGAGAGGTCCTCGGGAGTAAGGCCCATCTCTGTCAGAGAACGGCAGACCCGCCGGCAGGAAATACCCATGTCAATGAGCAGATGGGTGCTGCCGCAGGAGAGCAGCGCCGCATTACCGGAGGAGCCGCTGGCAAGGGTGCGAAAAGTGGTCATGAAAAAGTGGCCTCCCTGTGGAAAGTAAAAAGCCCGATAACGATGACGTTATCGGGCGGAAACGGGCAGAAGCGATTTGTCAGCTCACACTGCTGACAGCGGGTTCATCTTCGGGTTCCTCCACAGAGCGGATATTGCCGCCGATACTGCGGATCTTACCGATAACATCCTCGTAGCCTCGCTCGATATATTGCACATTTGTAATTTCACTGATGCCGTGTGCTGCCAGAGCGGCGATAAGCATAGCGGCGCCTGCCCGCAGGTCACAGGCCTCCAGCTGGGCACCGGTCAGACGCTCCACACCCTCGATAATGGCCAAATTGCCATCCACCTGGATCTGGGCGCCCATACGTTTGAACTCGTCGGTATAGCGGAAACGGCTGTTCCACACACTATCGGTAATGATGCTGGTACCCTGGGCCAGGCACAGGGCAGCGGCCACCTGAGGCTGCATATCTGTGGGGAAGCCGGGGTAAGGCATGGTCTTGATGTTGGTGCGGACCAGGGGCCCGATCCGGCTGACCAGAAGGCTGTCGTCCACCTCCTGGATGTCCACGCCCATCTCACAGAGCTTGGCAGTGATGCAGTCCATATGCTTGGGGATGATGTTGCAGATCTTTACTTCGCCGCCGCAGGCCGCTACAGCGGCCATGTAGGTTCCCGCCTCGATCTGGTCGGGGATGATGGAATAGGTGCCGCCGTAGAGCTGCTTGACGCCGCGGATCTTGATGACGTCGGTACCGGCGCCCATGATATTGGCGCCCATGGAGTTGAGGAAGTTGGCCACATCCACGATGTGGGGCTCCTTGGCTACATTTTCCAGCACCGTCATACCATCAGCCAGGGTGGCGGCCAGCATGATGTTGATGGTGGCGCCTACAGAGACCTTGTCGAAGAACACATTGGCGCCACGGAGTCTGCCTTCTGTGGCTTCGGCGATAACGAAGCCGCTCTGGGTATCCACATGGGCGCCCAGAGCCCGGAAGCCCTTGAGGTGTTGATCGATGGGGCGGGTGCCGCCAAAATCACAGCCGCCGGGGAGTGCGACGTCAGCCAGACCGAAACGGCCCAGCAGAGCGCCCAGCATATAGTAGGAGGCCCGGCAGCGGCGGGCAGATTCGTACGGAACACGGTTGTTGCGGAGCTTAGCGCAATTGATTTCCACGGTGTGGGGGTTTACATAACGAACGGTTGCCCCCAAGTCCTGCAAAATCCCCAGCAGCAGATGGACATCGCTGATCTGGGGAATGTTTTCAATACGGCATGTTCCGCTGACCATCAAGGCAGCGGGGATAATGGCAACGGCTGCGTTTTTCGCGCCGCTGATGTGGATTTCTCCGAACAAGGGACGGCCGCCCTCGACAATATACTTAGTCAAAGATCTGCACCTCGTTGTGTAGTAATGTATAGGCCTGTAAGTACAGTTTACCCAGGCTGGAACACTTCATACCGGCAAGTATCGGTAATCAGTAGACATAATCATAGATGATACCTAGTATAACAGGTTTTCCCATAAAATCAATGGGGGTATTGAGGAATAATTTCATAAATATTTAATATTTCCAATTTCTATGTTGTTAGGATTCGTAGAAAATGGAGAACTAGGTTTCAGAGAAGGTCTTTGAGCGGTTATAGCCGGGAGATTTCCCCGGAGGAAGCGTCCACCAGATAGGTATATGTGTCGGTCTCCACCTGCCACACCGGGATCAAACGGAGGGTGGAGGAAGTGCTCCGCAGTGAGTAGAGGCACTGTACACTGGTAACTTTGCTGCAGATAATACCGGCGGTGCTGCGGTAGTCCAGAAATCGCACCAGAGCAGTGGCACAGGTGAGCTGCTCGTCACTGCTCAGAGCGGCATTTTCCAGGCTGATATGGAGCCCGCTGACGGCTGTCAGACAGCCGTTTTGAAAGGTCAGGGTGACACTGCAGTCCCTGATGGGGACGTCCGCTACATACTGCGTTCCGGTAACAGTGCCGCTGTTGCCGGTGATGCGCATATGGACGTCCCCATAGCCGAAGTCGTCACAGAAGGAGAGTGCGAAATCAGAGATATCGTCTACAGGCAGGGATAGCTGGCTGCCGTCAAAGCTGCCGCCGGAGCGAAACTGGATAGTGCCCGCAGAGGAGGTGTAGCTGTAGATCCCGCCGCCCTGGCTGGTACTGACAGGATTGCCGCCCAGCAGAGCGCTCGCAATAGAGGCCTCGGAGGAAGTATTCCGGGACAGGATCATGGGACTGAGGACCGGTTCCAGCGGGTCAACAGAATCCGACAGCGTAAGCTGGCTGTCGGCAAACAGGGTGTGCAGCTGTTCCACGGTGTCTGAGGCGGTCTGCCTGGACTGGAGATACTGATACCCCAGCAGCATGAGCAAAAATGCATTCAGCAGGAGAAGGATCAGTATGGCAATATTTTTCAAGCGATAGGTCTCCAAGACGGATCTCCTTTCTTGCAGGGGGTCAGCTCTCCAGCCACTGGGCATACAGTATGTCGCCGCCCGGGTCCACATATCCCAAAGACAGGCCGCTGCCGGGGTGAAGAGATGCGATGGCCATGGCCATGGTTGCGGGAAGCAGAGGAGAATTCTCCTCAGACGGGGTATAGGATTGGCAGCGATAGGTAAAAGAAGTGATGGTCTGCCCATAAATGGTGATCGTCAGTGCATCTTCGCCGTCCGCAAAAACAACAGGCAGGCCGGCGGCCTGATAGCCAAAGGACATGACCCATCCGGTGTCGGTCTCCTCTACGCCTCTGAGGTACAGGGGAGAAGCGCCGGTGCTGTCAGTAAGAGCGGCTGTTATCTGCAGACAAGCCTGAAGGGCTTCCACAGCGGTCGGTTTTTTTTCTCCGGAGGCGGAGACGTGATAAAGGGAGGAGGCCGCCTCCGTACTGCCGGCATATGTGACGGTGCCGTCAGGGTCCAAGCGGAGGGTCCGGGGGGACTCAGTGATCACCTCTGCGCCGCTGCTCTCCTGGTAGCGGAAGCTGGTATGTGCGTTGAAATCCAGAGCGGTGAGTAAGTTATAGGAAGAGTAGCCGGCCGGTATGGCGGCATAGATGGCCGGGGCGGTGATGGAACTGGTAGTGAGGACCGTATAGGGAGCCAGAGTGGTGTAGTTGGATTCAAAGGCAAAGGCGCCGCTGTTGGGAGGGTATGCGTTGGAAAGCTCTGTGACAGCGGAGATAGGCAGGGCGGTATAGTAACGGAAAATACTGCCGTCACTGCTGTAAAGATACAACACAGCGAAGGAATCCTCCTCTGTGGTCAGGGCCATGGCACGGACGGAGCGACTGTATTCCGTCTCTTCTCCCAACCAGGCTGCCACGACCTCCAAAGGGAGATCCATGGTCAGGTCCATATAGATGCCGGGGGTGCTGAGGGCCTCCTGGAGGGTTTTGTCTGCGGTAGCACCGATCTCACTGGCGGAACCCAGTGCCTCCTGAAAAAGAGGAGAGACCTGCTGAAAGAGGGCACTGTCCACAGGTGTATACAGCTGGCTGTAGCGTCCGTATTCACTGTCACCGGTGACCACTATGTGTACGGCGGAAACAGCGGCGGATAGGTTGGTACTCTGACTTTCCGGGATATCCACCGTGTGGGCGAGAAAGGCCTGGAATTGGTTGGCCCAATCACCGTTCAATTGCGGGATACGGGAGAGGAGAAAAACCGCAGTGATGAAAAGAACCACCAGAAGCAGATTTTGCAGGCGGTTGATCCCACGCTTACTCATGCTCCCCCTCCTCACAGCCCTCCTGCCGGATGGGCAGAAGGATCCGCACAGTGGTGCCGGGTCCGTCGTGGTCCGTCAGGGCGATAGAGCCGTTGTGCCGCAGGACGATCTCCCGGGCAATGGAGAGGCCCAGACCCGTACCGCCGCTTTCCCGGCTGCGGGCCTTGTCCACCCGGTAGAAACGCTCGAAGATCCGCTCCCGGTCCTGTTTGGGGATGCCGATACCGTTATCGGATACCTCCATCCATACGTTCTTCCCGATAATACCGGCGTCCACCTCAATGGTGCCGCCGTCAGGGGTGTATTTGATGGCGTTGCTGATAACATTCATCATTACCTGCTCCAGCCGGCTGCGGTCGCCGGTAATCATGGGCAGGGTGGGGCCGTAGTTGCGGATGAGGGTATGATGATGCCGCTTGGCCTCCAGGTCCACGGCACGGCACACAGAGTCGATGGCCTCCCGGAAGGGGAAACGGACCATCTTCATATCCGCCCGGCCGGAATCCAGGCGGCTGAGGGTCAGCAGGTCCTGGACGATGTGGGTCATGCGGTCCGTCTCGCTGATAATGATATCCAGGAAACTGTTTTCCATGTCCCGGGGAATATCTTCGCTGTCCCGCAGGGTCTCCGCATAGCTGCGGACGTTGGTCAGAGGGGTACGGAGCTCATGGGACACATTAGCCACAAATTCCTTGCGCATCTCCTCATTTTTCCGCTGTGCGGTAACGTCGTGTAGCACGGCCATGACCCCGCCGTCCTCTCCGTCGGAGAAGGGCGCTAGGTACAGCTCCAGGATACGGTCACCAACCGTCAGCTCACCGGAGACGAAGTCCGGCCGCTGGAGGCTCATGACCTGCTGGAAGGGAAACTGACGGCCGAAAAGCTCGTCATAGTCATAGAAGGAGACCTCCTTGCCCAGCATCTGGCTGACAGCGGGGTTGGAGTGGAGAATGGAGCCGTCGCTGGCAAAGGCTACCACGCCGTCGGTCATATGGAGGAACAGGGTGTCCAATTTGTTTCGCTCATTTTCCACGGCCTCAAGGGTATCCTGCAGGACGGAGGCCATGTCGTTGAAGGTGGTGGTAAGGATACCGATCTCATCAGTGGATTCCACTGTAATGGCGCTGCTGAAATCTCCGGCGGCCACCCGTTCCGCGCCTTCTGTCAGCCGCTCGATGGGGGTGATCATGGTCTTGCTGAGCAGGAAGCTCAGCAGCACAGAGATCAGCAGTCCCACCAGCAGAGCCTGGACGATAATCAAAAAGAGCTGGCTGTTGAGTTCGCTGACGGTATCCCGGTTGTCGTAGATGTAGATGATAAAGGAGTTGTCCCCGCCTACAATGGGGATGGCCACGTCCATATAGCGGGCCGTGATGTCACTGCGGTCGCCTACCACGCTGGTCCCGGCAGCGATGCTGTTGCGTGCGGTGAGCAGGTTGGGCGTGGTCTGAAGATGGCTGAAACTCTCCGCATCTGCGGACCCGGCCAGATACTGCCCGGTACGTCCATCCAGAATGTAGTAGTTGCGGGTCTGGGAGTTGAGCCCCAGGTCGCCGGCTTTGGCTTCCACCATGTCCTGGAGCTTCTGCAGAGCCGTGTCCGACTTGGCCGCCTCCTGGCGCAGGGTGCTGACAAAAGCGCCGCTGGAGGGACTGCTGTCGCCGAACACACTCTCCATTTGCTGATAGAATTCATCGATATAGAAGCCGGTGATGTTGGTCATCAGAAACGCCCCCACGATGGCCATCAGGGACGTGATGAGCAGCAGCATGATGAGCACCAGCTTCATGTGCAGGCTGCGAAACATGTGGGTGCGCTCCTTTCCTGAGAGTATCAGCCCTCAGCGCTGAAGTAATAGCCTACCCCCCGGCGGGTGAGGATCAGAGTGGGGCTGGCGGGGTCATCTTCGATCTTCTCCCGCAGGCGGCGGACCGTGACATCCACTGTGCGGACATCGTCTCCCACATAGCCATAGTTCCACACCTGCTCCATCAGGTCGGTACGGGAATAAACTTTACCGGGGTGGCTGGCCAGGAAGGTCAGCAGCTCGTACTCCCGCTGGGTCAGATCAATGGGCTTGTCATTTTTGCAGACCTGGTAGTTCTCCGGGTTGATGGTGAGGCCACCGCCGGCGGCCATGGCGGCGTCTGCGGAGCCGGAGTGCAGCATGGCGGTACGGCGGATGTTGGCCTTCACGCGGGCCATCAGTTCCCGCATGGAGAAGGGCTTGGTGATGTAATCGTCGGCGCCGATCTCAAGACCCATGACCTTGTCGGCTTCTTCTTCCCGGGCGGTGAGGATGATGACGGGCACATTGTTGCCTTTGTCCCGCAGTGTGCGGCATACGTCAAAGCCGTTCATCCTGGGCAGCATTACGTCCAGCAGGATCAGATCAGGACTGCCATTGAGAGCCTGATCAAGGCCGGTGTCTCCATCGTATGCGGTGACTACGGCATAGCCCTCTTTCTCTAAATTGAAGCGCAGGATATCCACGATACTCTTTTCATCCTCAACGACGAGGACCGTTTTCTTCTGCTCCATGTTTCCACCTCTCTCGCACTTTGCTGCTGCTTTACAGGCCCAGCAGCTTTACCTTCAATACGGCGGCAATGGTCTTGGCGTCCTTGATCTCACCGGACAGGACCTGCTCCACCAGCTGGGAGAAGGGAACCCGCTCCAGTCCCAGGAATTCGTCCTCATCCGGGTCTGTGTCTCCGAAGGACAGATCCCGGGCCAGATACATCCGGATGATCTCCCCGCAGTAACCCGGGGAGGGATAGAGCTCTCCCAAAGGCTGGAATGTTCCGGCCACAGCGCCGGTCTCCTCCCGCAGTTCCCGAATGGCAGCCTGGGCGGGGTCCTCACCGTACTCCAGCTTGCCCGCCGGCAGTTCCCGGAGGACCTCGCCGTAGGGATAGCGGAACTGGGAGACCACCAGCACCCGCTCCTGATCATCCAGGGCCAGCACACATACGCCGCCGGGATGATCCACTACCTCCCGAGTGGACTGGTGGCCGTTGGGAAGCAGTACAGTGTCCCGGCGGACATGAAGGATACGCCCATCAAAAATCTTTTCGCTGGATAGCGTTTTTTCTGTCAGTTCCATAGTCGAAAGTCCTTTCTGCTCGTTATTCCCCCTGCCCGGTGAGATCGCCGGGAACAAGGGTGTCGGTGTATACGGCGCTGATGCCGCTGCTCAGAAGGGTCAGAGCCTCCTGGCTGTCGTTGACGGTATGAGTAAACACCTGGACACCATACTCCTGGGCAATGGGGACGTAGTCCTCATCCCACCAGTAATCCCACATGGTGATGCCCATGATGCCGTTTTCGCTGCAAAAGGCGGCCAGCTCCCGGAAGGCTTCCTCCGTGCGGCCGAAGCCCTCGGTGTAGAGCGTATAAAAATAGTATGGGAAATGATGGAGACTGTCGGTCACCGTGTACATCAGCTGGCTGTATACCTGAATGACCATCCGGTCAAAGAGGTAGCTGAGGCCCAGTTCCTTGGCATCGGACAGCATAGCCTCAAACTGCAGGGTGACGATCTCCGCGTCGGTAAATTTAGTGTCGGTGACAATGCAGATGTCCGGATACTCCTCCATCAGCAGCAGCAAGTCCTGAAAGGAGAGAGGGGTGTACTTCTCCAGCAGCGGCTTGTCCAAAAATTCCTCCAGAGTAGGGATAGCCGTCTCGCTGACGCCCTCCTGCCACCCGGCCCGCCAATCATGGCGCAGGACGACCTGCTGGTCTGCTGTCAGCCGCAGATCCACTTCAAAAACCCGCACGCCCTGGGCGTACTGCTGCTGGAAGCCTTCCAGACAGTTGAGGGTCGTGGTGCCGTCTATGGCGCCCAGACCGTGGGCGATAACCTGAGCGTTGGAGAGGATATCGGGGGCGGTAAGGGCGCCCTCTGGCGGAGATTTTTCCTGCACCGGTTCCGGCTCCGCCGGCTGCAGCCATTCCGGCATCTCTGTATCAGCTGCCTCGGGGCCGGCTTCGCTTACCGCAGAAACTGTTTTTTCTGTTGTATCTGCTGCAGTATCTCCGCTGTCATCTGCGGCGCTGGACGCCTGGTAGCGGCTGTCTGCCAGAAGCACGCCCAATAGCCCTATAGACAGGAGCAGGACCATTACCAGCAGCAGACAGGTGAAGGGGGATATCTTGCGAGATCTTGCCATAGAACGCCTCCCGGAATCAGACATTACCTTTTTAGTATACCACACGGCAGGTGAGAATTCCACAAGGAATTCTCACAGCCCGCAGGTATAAGACGGCTCCAAAAATCTTTAAATCCTCTTGACAAAAGGAATACTACTGGAGTAGTATAAAACAAACATACTACTGTAGTAGTATAAATGGCAACATAATAAAGGAGGGACCGCGGTGACGGTAAAGCTGTTTGACTCGGAACTGAAGGTGATGGATGTGCTGTGGCGGGAGGGGGATGTCCCTGCTAAACATATTGCTGAGGTTCTCCGTGAGGAGGTGGGGTGGAATGTGAACACGACCTATACCCTCATCAAGCGCTGCATCAAGAAGGGGGCTATTGCCCGCTCTGAGCCACACTTCCTCTGTCATGCCCTGATCCCGAAGGAAGTGGTGCGGGAGGCGGAGACCAACGCACTGATCGATAAGATCTACGACGGTTCTGCCGATAAACTGTTTGCCGCCCTGCTGGGGCGAAAGAAGCTCTCTGCCCAGCAGATCGAGACCCTCAAGGAGATCGTGGGCGACTGGGAGTGAGGTGAGGGACGTGACTTTGTGTCAGATGAGCCTGTCGGGGGCGGTATTGATCGTTGCCGCAGCGTTGCTTCGCTTGGCAGCCCCTCGTCTGCTGCCCCGGCGGGTGGTGGTGTTGATGTGGGGACTGGCCCTGCTGCGTCTGCTGACACCGCTGATGCTTCCCGGTCTTGCTCCTTTGGCTAGGGTGATCCCTGGGAATCTTCCGATTTTCAGGGCAAGGGAAATAGCCCAGACGATGCTGCCCGGACTTTCCTCTGAAGAGCTGTCCGGGCAAGCGACAGTTGCTGCCTCCCCATGGCTTTTGCTTTGGGCAGCGGGTGTCCTGTGCTGCGGGGCTGGGGTGGCAGTATTGTATAGTCACGAACTGCGGAAACTATCGGCAGCCATGTCGGTCCGCAGTGCCGCCGTGGACCGATGGATGGCGGAACACGCCAAAGGAAAGGCCATTGCTGTACGCCAATCGGACCGGGTGTCCACTCCATTGACCTATGGGATATTTCGCCCGATTATTGTTTTTCCTGAAAAGATGGATTTGGAAGATGAGGAAACGGTTTCTTATGTTCTCCTCCATGAATCCATTCACATCCACCGTCGGGATGGAATCTTTAAGCTGATGGCCGCGATTACTCTGTGTATCCACTGGTTTAATCCCATGGTATGGATCATGGTGGGACTCATCAGCCGGGATGTGGAGTTGGCCTGTGACGAGACGGTGGTACGGACAGTGGGGACGGAGCACCGGGGGGACTATGCCCGGACCCTGATCCGACTAGAGGAGCAGCGCAGCGGCCTTGGTCCTCTATCCAGCGGCTTTTGCGCGTCTGCTATGGAAGAAAGGATACGGACAATCATGAGAACAAAACGAACAACAGTCAGATCTGTGGTGTTGGGCTGTGCGATACTTGTAGTGCTGGCAGCGGTGTTTTTTACATCGGCGGCAAAGGAACAGGGATCAGTGGCGGACCGCCTGGTAGAGAGCCTTACCTGGAATGGCAGTCAGATCACATTCCGGATCCCTGAGGACATAGACAGTGTGGAGAATCTGACGATCCACATTGCTGGCCGGGCGGAGTATAAGGATGGTTTCAGTCGCAGCCTCCATTTCCTGGAGGAGGAAACTGGTCACTGGCAGCCGGGGAATACCTATGCCGTTCCCTGGGACAACTCCTATACGGATCTACAAATGGATATTGCCTCTACCGATGCGAGCGGCGAGGTATATGAGGAGAGTGTAGATCTCATTTCTTATAGTGAAGCATCTTGGTAAAGGTGAGGACGGTTGCGGCGGTATACAGGAGGGCGGACAGGTTTCGCCCTCCCTCGCTATATTTCACCGCTTGCAGTAGGGGGAAGAATATGGTATACTATACCGAAATCCCATGAGAGGAGGTGCTGCCATGGCGGAGAAAAGCGGGATCAAGATCGCGGCCCAGAACCGGAAGGCCTACCACGACTACTTTGTGGAGGACAAGTACGAGGCGGGCATCGAACTCTTTGGTACGGAGGTCAAATCCATCCGGGCCGGTACGCTGAATCTGAAGGACGCCTACTGCATCGCCAAAAACGGGGAGATCTATCTCCATGGCATGCACATCAGCCCCTACGAGCACGGCAATATCTTTAATAAAGACCCTGTGCGGCCCCGGCGGCTGCTGATGCACAAGCGGGAGATCAACCGCCTCCAGGCCTATGTCCAGCAGGACGGTATGGCACTGGTGCCCCTGAGTGTTTACTTCAAAAATGCCCGGGTCAAGGTGGAAGTGGGCCTGTGTAAGGGCAAGAAGAACTATGACAAGCGGGAGGCTACCGCCAAGCGGGATGCCAAACGGGATATCGACCGAACGATGAAAACCTTCAACCGATAATGATAGTAAGGAGACAGTTGATATGAGTAATCCTATCGTGACCTTTGAGCTGGAGAACGGTGAGATCATGAAGGGGGAGCTGTACCCCGACAAGGCCCCCAACACCGTGAACAATTTTATTGCCCTGGCCAACAGTGGCTATTATGACGGCCTGATTTTCCACCGGGTGATTCCCGGCTTCATGATCCAGGGCGGCTGTCCCAACGGCAGCGGCATGGGCGGTCCCGGCTATCAGATCCGTGGTGAGTTTGCCGGCAATGGCTTTGAGAAGAACGACATCAAGCATACCCTGGGTGTGCTCTCCATGGCCCGGGCCATGCATCCTGACAGTGCGGGCAGCCAGTTCTTTATCATGGTGGATGCGGCGCCCCATCTGGACGGCCAGTATGCTGCTTTCGGCAAGATCACTGAGAATGTGGAGGCTGCTGTAGCAGTGTCCCGCGTGCCTCGTAACATGATGAACGACAAGCCCAATAAGCCTCAGGTCATCAAGTCTGTCCGGGTGGATACCCTGGGCGAGGAGTATCCGGAGCCGGAGAAGAAGTAATTGGTTCCGCACGGCGGGAAAGAAGGGAACGACCATGAAAATTGCCATCATCACCGGCGCTTCTGCCGGACTGGGTGAGGAGTTTGCCCGGCGGCTGAAGGACTATTTTCCCCAGGTGGAAAAAGTTTGGCTCATTGCCCGCCGCCGTGATCGGTTGGAGGCCCTGGCAAGTAAGCTTCAGGGACTTCCCAGTGAGGTGCTGCCTCTGGATCTCTGTGATAAAAACGGTTTTTCAGTTTTGGCGGACAAGCTGGCGGCGGAGATGCCTCAGGTAGCGGTGCTCATCAATAATGCCGGCTGCGGCTACCTGGGAGATGTGGGCCAGGGAGAGATGATTAAGCAGACCACCATGACAGATCTGAATGTCACGGCGTTAACGGCGGTGACTCATCTGACGATCCCCTATATGGCAGCGGGCAGCCGAATCATCAATGTCAGTTCCATCGCATCCTTTTGTGCCAATGCCCATATGACAGTGTACAGCAGCACCAAAGCCTATGTCTCCAGTTTTACCCGAGGGCTGGCTTATGAGCTGAAGGGGAAAGGTATCGCAGTGACGGCGGTGTGTCCCGGCCCCATGGCTACAGAGTTCCTGGATGTGGGCAATATAAAAGGGAATTCCAAGACCTTTGCGACCTTGCCCTACTGTGATCCTAAGAAGGTAGTGGCAGGAACCTTGGCGGCAGCCAGAGCAGGAAAGGTGTTTTATACGCCAACAGCTTTTTACAAATTCTACCGCTGTGTGGCAAAGCTCTTGCCTCATGCCATTGTGGTGCATATGGCCAAGTGCTGACGGGCACAATGTTTACAAAAAATTGATTGCTTTCTCACGCGGACTGTGCTATGCTCAGTCCGCACCTATGGGGGTGTACCGGTTTCGACGGGGATGAGGAGGCGGGATCAGCGGGCGGTGGCGCCTGGCCACCTAAAAACAGGCAACTTTATAAATTAAAGAACAACGATTCTTTAGCTATCGCTGCCTGATTGCTGGCAGCCGTCCGACCTAAGAGTACTGCGGCTTAGGAAGGGCGTCGTTTAGCAGTGAACGTGAGTACGGAAAGAGTTGACCGTGCCATGCATCATGACTCTCACCTGACCGGTAGGCGTGACGGCTTGCCTGGCGGAAGGGGAACAGGGCGGTAACGCCGCCTGAAATAACCGTCTGCGCCCGGAGAACATCCCGTGGAATTGTTTTCGGACAGGGGTTCGACTCCCCTCACCTCCACCAAAATCAGGCAGGAAATCAGCTGATTTCCTGCCCGATTTATTTGTTTTCAAAACTTATTTTAAGGAAAAGTAAGTTTGGTAGCTTTTTGGTAGCTGTAAATGGCGCATTTGCAGATAAGGGAAAAAAGAAGCGCCGCCGGAGCCATCCTGCAGCAAAGCAGGACAGGTCCGGCGGCTTATTTTATCAGGACTCATCCCACAGCCGATCCAGAAGATCCTTGTGATCCGGATCCAGCAAGTGGGTGTAGATCTTGCTGGTAGTGGCCGGGGAACTATGGCCCAGTGCCTTGCCGATATCGTACATGGGGATCCCTTTGGCGCTGGCAATGCTGGCAAAGCTGTGGCGGAGGCCGTGAAGGGTCAACGGCGGAAGATGGTTTTGCGCGATGAAGCTCGTAAAGAGTTCAGAAGCGTAGTTGGGACGCATAGGCCTTCCGTCCTCATATGTAAAGACATAGCCGCTGTCCACATAGGCATCCTCCAGATAGGCTTTGCAGTCCTCCTGATGTTTCTTCTGTCGGATCAATGCCTCTGCCAGAATATCCGGGATATGCAGGGTACGCCGTGAGGAGCTGGTTTTTGGTTCTTTGGTAATGACCTGGCTTCCTGCGGATGTGCGCACGCTGCATATCTCCAGCTTCCGCGCCGCCAGATCCACATGCTTCCACTGCAGCCCGACGATCTCCTCCCGACGAAGTCCCAGCAGCCCCGCCAGTTTGATGAGGATGTCCAGGCGGGTACCTTCCGCCAGACGCAGCAGCCGCTGGAGGTCCTCCATAGAATAATAATGGATCTCCGGGCGGCGGACTTTGGGAGCGTCCACCCGCTGAGCGGGATTGGACAGGATGATCCCCTGGCGTACAGCGGCGTTCAGCGCCAGATTCAGCAGATCGTGGTGCTTGCGGGCGGTATTGGAGCTGAGCCCTTTGCCTCGGATCAGTCCGGCATAGTATTCCTGCAGGCGCAAAGGCGTAAGCTGCTGAATGGGAATACTGCCCAGTGCAGGAGAGATGTGTCGATTGATCATGTTCCGATAGCTATACACGGTCGTGACAGCCCGGTTCAGACTGACCACATTGTCCATCCAATGGGAGAGCCACTGATCCAGTGTCATGGAGCTGGGCTGGACAACCTGTCCCATATCACGTGCCGCTTCGTGTTTCCGCAAGGCGGCCCTGGCTTCTGTGATTTTGGAAAAGGTCCTGATCTGGCGGATCTGTTTGCCGTTTTCCGGGTCCTTTCCGTATTCTAATGTGACATAGTACCGCTTCCGGACATCGTCATAGGCAATATTTCGCTCTACACGCCTTCGCGACAAGAAAATCACCTCCTTTCTTTTGGTGGTCTAGTTTTGCCTACTGATCGATCCCCAGATACTGTAGCAAGGCGGTGCGGCTGATCCGGATCTGCCTTCCGATCCGAATACAGGGAATTTGTCCCTCCTTGATGATGTAATACATGGTATTTTTCCCAATTCCTATGAGCTGTGCGGCCTCAGGAACGGAAAAGACCAGAGGGAGAGAAGAAATATCAGTTGCTCTGTTCATGCTGTTTCCTCCTTTAGTGAGTAATGTTGGTGGATTCGTTATCAAAAATATAGTATATATTTGAAAAAGTTCCCAAACCGGAATCAGGCGCACAGAGTGTCCTCTTGGAGATCGTCATCCCGGCAGAGCCCGGCGGAGGAACCTCGTCCCCGGACATAGATACCCTGTTGC
>ERZ779866.385-NODE-385-length-49230-cov-6.466701_pt1 | contig 49230 bp, 35 predicted proteins | sample MGYA00511248_ERZ779866 | MGnify/ENA primary metagenome ERZ779866 (study PRJEB29588, sample SAMEA2155758) | human gut metagenome | biome: human gut; feature: human-associated habitat; material: faeces | place: Denmark | collected 2008/2010 ... | reverse complement strand
TTCCAATTTACTTAACCAAAGGTTTCGCCCGACCTGAAACGACGTTTATTTCCAAAATAAACCCATGCAGGTCGGATATAAAAAAAATCGGATATAAAAAAGAAACGGCGGTGAGATTAGTCACCGCCGTCGAAATTTATTTTATACAGTTAATTAAAGTCTTGTGATAACTTCATTTTTGAAGAAATCTTCTACAGTATCAGGGGATACTGAAAAAATCTCGTCGTCAATTTTAACGCTGACACCGTTCTGGCAGTTTCCAAGGCAGAAAGCTCCTGCCAATTCAACTTTATCAACCAGGTCGTTGTCATTGATGAGACGCTTAAGACCTTCTACAACTGCTCTGGAACCCTTTACGTGGCATGAACTGCCAATACAAGCCGTAATTTTCACAATGTTTTCCTCCGATTATTCGTAATCGCAAACATTTACCCAGCTGAGAAGGAATTCTCTCTCCTTCTCATTACCCTTTACGGACTGAGAAGCTGCTACGATTGGAAGCCACTGCTGTACATACTGCTTAGCTGTATCGCTCTTCTTGCAGAAGAGGTCAAGATACATATCGCCCTCGGCAAATTTGCCCTCGAGATAGAACAGGAGATATGTTCTGGCTGCGTCTGCGGAAGCGTTACCCTGAGTAGCATGTGACCAGTCAAGGATGTACATTGTTCCGTCGTCTTTTACAATAATGTTGCTTGGGTTGAAGTCACCGTGGCAAACCTTATTGTGCTTAGGCATGGACTCAAGACGTGTATGAAGTTCATATCTTGTTGTTGCATCAAAGTCTGTCTCGGAGATCTTTCTCTGCATCTTATCCTTAAGCTTGTTGAGCAAAGGACATCTCTTTGAATGCATCTCAAGCTGAAGGTCAACGAACATGTTCATGTATTCCTCGAGCTTATCAGGATTTTTCTCCATAAGAGTTGCAAGAGTTTTGCCCTCGATAAAGTCGGAAGTGATTGCCCATTTGCCGTCGATTTTGCTAACTTCCTGAACCTTAGGAATGTTAAGTCCTGTTTCCTCTACACGAGCCTGGTTAAGAGCCTCGTTGAGGATGTTTGCCTTAGAAAAGTTCTCGTCGAAAACCTTTATAGCTTTGTCTCCATCCTTATAGACAGTTTTGTTGGTGCGAACGCCAATAACTTTCTCGAATTCCATTATAAATCCTCCCTTAAATAAACTTTTTATAGGGCTTATTTTATCGGGCTTAAGTCGATTGATTACTCGCCGTAATAAGCCTTAAGGTACATCTCCTTGATTTCGCTCATGAGCGGATATCTTGGGTTAGCACCTGTGCACTGATCATCAAATGCCTGCTCAACCATATTATCAAGAGTATCAAGGAAGTACTTTTCGTCAACGCCGTACTCCTTAATTGTCTTCTTAATACCAACCTTCTCCTTGAGTTCGTCGATTGCCTTGATAAGGTTATCAAGCTTCTCAGCATCGTTCTTACCCTTAATTCCGAGATAATCTGCAACCTCAGCATAACGAGCAAGTGTATGCGGATGATCGTACTGTGGGAATGTACCCATCTTTCTGGGAGTCTCGGCAGCATTGAATCTAAGAACGTGGTCGATCATCAATGCGTTTGCAATACCGTGTGGCAAGTGATGGAAAGCACCGAGCTTATGAGCCATGGAGTGGCAAACACCAAGGAATGCGTTAGCAAATGCCATACCAGCCATAGTAGCTGCGTTAGCCATCTTCTCTCTTGCAACAGGATCGTTTGGACCGTTGTCATAGCATCTTGGGAGATAATCAAAGATCATCTTCATAGATCTGAGAGCAAGACCGTCTGTGTAATCTGTAGCCATCATTGATGCATATGCCTCAAGGTCATGTGTCAATGCGTCGATACCGGAAGCAGATGTAAGTCCCTTAGGAGCATTCATCATAACGTCAGCATCGATAATAGCCATCTTTGGAAGAAGCTCGTAGTCAGCAAGCGGATACTTAACGCCTGTCTTCTCGTCTGTGATAACAGCGAAAGGTGTAACCTCGGAACCTGTACCAGCAGATGTTGGAACTGCGATGAAGTATGCCTTTTCACCCATCTTCGGGAATGTATATACTCTCTTACGGATATCCATGAATCTCATAGCCATATCCATAAAGTCAACTTCCGGATGCTCATACATTACCCACATGATCTTACCAGCATCCATTGCGGAACCGCCGCCCAATGCGATAATTACGTCAGGCTGGAATGCTGTCATAGCAGCAGCACCCTCTTTTGCACTTGCAAGTGATGGGTCTGGAGCTACGTTAAAGAATGTTGTATGTGTAATGCCCATTTCATCGAGCTTGTCTGTGATTGGTTTTGTATAACCGTTGTTGTAAAGGAATGAGTCTGTAACGATAAATGCCTTCTTCTTGCCCATTACTGCCTTGAGCTCGTCAAGTGCAACAGGGAGGCAGCCCTTCTTGATATAAACCTTCTCAGGTGCTCTGAACCAAAGCATATTTTCTCTCCTCTCGGCAACAGTCTTAATATTGATAAGATGCTTAACTCCAACGTTCTCTGAAACAGAGTTTCCGCCCCAAGAGCCGCAGCCCAATGTAAGGGATGGAGCAAGTTTGAAGTTGTAAAGATCGCCGATACCACCCTGTGAAGAAGGTGTGTTAACAAGGATACGGCAGGTCTTCATTCTTGCAGCAAACTTCTCGATCTTAGCAACCTCTGTTACCTTATCAAGGTATACAGAAGAAGTATGGCCGTAACCGCCGTCTGCAACAAGTCTTTCTGCCTTGTCAAGTGCTTCGTCAAAGTTAGCTGCCTTGTACATAGCAAGTACAGGAGAAAGCTTCTCGTGAGCAAACTCTTCGCTGAGGTCAACGCTTGTTACCTCACCGATAAGGATCTTTGTATCCTCAGGAACCTCAACGTTTGCCAAAGCTGCGATTGTGTGTGCCTTCTGGCCAACAATCTTAGCGTTAAGAGCGCCGTTGATGATGATTGTCTTTCTAACTTTTTCTGTCTCGTCTGCTGTGAGGAAATAGCAGCCTCTCTTAGCAAACTCTCTCTTAACCTGATCATAAATGCTATCCAAAACGATAACTGACTGCTCAGATGCGCAGATCATACCGTTATCAAATGTCTTGGAGTGAATGATTGAGTTAACAGCAAGAAGTATATCTGCTGTATCATCAATGATAGCAGGAGTGTTACCTGCACCAACGCCCAATGCCGGCTTACCTGAAGAATAAGCAGCCTTAACCATTCCAGGACCACCTGTTGCGAGGATGATGTCAGCCTCTTTCATTACCATGTTTGTAAGCTCGAGGGATGGAACATCGATCCAGCTGATGATGCCTTCCGGTGCACCTGCAGCAACTGCAGCCTCAAGAACAACCTTTGCAGCTTCGATTGTGCACTTCTTTGCTCTTGGGTGTGGGCTGATGATGATACCGTTTCTTGTTTTAAGAGAAATAAGTGTTTTAAAAATTGCTGTTGATGTTGGATTAGTTGTAGGGATAACAGCAGCAACAACACCGATAGGCTCTGCAACTCTTCTGATGCCGAATGCCTTGTCTTCCTCTATAATACCGCAAGTCTTTGTGTTCTTGTATGCATTATAGATATACTCAGCAGCATAGTGGTTCTTGATAACCTTATCTTCTACAATTCCCATGCCTGTTTCTGCAACAGCCATCTTTGCAAGAGGAATTCTCTGCTGGTTAGCTGCAAGAGCAGCAGCCTTAAAGATCTCGTCTACCTGCTCCTGAGTGTAGGTAGCAAATTTCTTCTGGGCTTCTCTAACTCTGGCAAGAGCCTCTTCAAGTGTTTCAATGCTGTCAACCGTAAGATACTGATTATTAGCCATCAAATCGCCTTCCTTTTTATTAGTCATATGATGTTACCCGATTATATTTACACGGGAGTAGTCTTTGAGAAACTCATGAAAATCAGACACAATAAATCTCTCTTTAACCTTGTTAATATTTTAACAAAGTTACAAGTTGATTTAAAATGTAAAAAATGCATACCTCCATGTAAACACAAACATAAAGCCTAATAACAGATAACGTTCATACGCTGAACGTTGTAATAATTTTACATTTTATTTAGCTAAATGTCAATAGTTTTTATTGCTTTCATATTGAAATCATCGAAATTTTACGTTATTTTTTCAAAAGATGAAAATTCTACAAGAAACTATGAACTATTTTCCTGTTTTTTATTATGTTCATAAAAAATACAAAAATCCGGCCTTTGCCGGATTTTTGTAGTCTGTTATTTTCAGATGAAAAATCAAACAGGACGAACGTGTGCTGCTCTGAGTCTGCCTGGATTTTTTGTATCTGATTCTGTTTCAAAAGTAACCTTCTGACCCTCTTTGAGTGTTTTGAAACCCTCAACCTCGATAGCTGAGAAATGTACGAATACATCGTCGCCGCCGTCGTCGTTAGAAATAAATCCGTAGCCCTTTGCTTCGTTGTACCACTTAACTGTTCCGTTGTTCATGAGTAGATCCTCCAATATGTAATAAAAATAATTATACTCTACTTTCCCTTCTGATAAAAAATCGCATACTCTTGTAAATCATGTGCCGCAAATGACTTACAAAAGCATGCGAGTTCAGTAAGCACTTTAGAATACAGGTGAATTATACCATGTTTTTCCTTGTATTGCAAGTTTTTTTAAAAATTTTTTTAAAATTTATCTCAAAATCAAAGCAACAGTCATTTTCGCTCACCAAATTAAACGAAAAATTAACAAGGTTTATCTAAATATCCCATTTAGGAACAAATTTTTTATCCGCCGATTTAAGCTCCTGGGCGAAACCATCTATTTCCAAATCATATAAAACATCTAAAACCTTGTTATACTCTCTCGGTGTTATCTTTCTGTTGAGCTTTTCAAAGTCTTCGGCTTTTCCCATAGGGATGTACTGTCCCATAAGGCTTACAAGCACATTATCGCCGAATTTTTCCTTGATAATTTCAAGAACCTTTATACTGCTTTTTGTATGGTTTGGAAGTATCAAATGTCTTACGATTACGCCGCTTGTTATCATGCCGTTTTCATCAAACTGCACTTTTCCCCTTTGACGAACCATTTCCCCTATGGCGTTTTCGGCTGTTTCAACATAATTGACGGCTTTTGAATATTTCTCTCCCAGCTCGTTAAATCCGTATTTAAAATCAGGAAGATAAACAGATACTATTCCCTCAAGCCTTTTAAGGGTTTCTACCTTTTCATAGCCTCCGCAGTTGTAAACTATGGGAATCTTAGGCATGTATATTTCAAAGCTTTTTATAATCTCATCTATAAAATGGGTTGCCGTCACAAGGTTTATATTGTGAACCCCTTTATCCTCAAGACTGCGGTAAATCTCCGAAAGCTCATAAGCGGTCACATATTTGCCATGTCCCATTGAAGAAATCTCGTAGTTCTGGCAAAATACGCATTTCATGGTGCAGCCGCTGAAAAACACTGTACCGCTGCCGTTTTTGCCGCTGATACAGGGCTCCTCCCAATAGTGAGGAGCCGCCAAAGCTATTTTCGGGGTAGTTCCCATTTTGCAGAAGCCTTTTCCGCTGTATTCTTCCCTTTGGGCATTACAATTTCTCGGACATAAATTACATATCATAAAAATCACCAAGAGGATTATAGCATAAATAAAATCAAATATAAACCGTATCGCAGTTTAATTTTTATATTGACATAAATTTTATACTACTGTATAATCAGACATATGGTATAGTGTGATATATTTTTATATTTTAACAACGCATTTATATGAATATATTATATTTTTATATCATCATTATTTTTAAAGGGGACATATAAAAATGAAAAGGGTATTGACATTATTTCTTGTGCTTGCAATGGCATTCTCTGCAACAGCTTGTTCGTTTTCTGATTTACAGAAAGAATTAGAAAATGCAATGAAGGAACCTGAGCAAGTATCAACCGACGGCGATTCTGAAGACAACACAAAAGACAATGCAGAAGAGCAGGAAACAGAAAAAGACAACAGCAATGCTTCATCTGATTTCTCAATAGATGAAACTGTTTTGCTGGATCAGGACAATGTTAAAATTACAGCTAAGAGCCTCGAATACGATTATTACGGCGATTTAATTCTCGATGTTCTTATTGAAAACAACACAGATCAAACTTTAAATTTCAGCATAGATCAATTTGCCATAAACGGATATATGACTGAATACGCTTTCTTGTACGCTACTGTTTCAGCAGGTAAAAAATCCAACGAAACAATAGATATTCCTAAAGATGAATTGGATTTCCTGGATATTAAAACCGCAGCAGATATGACTATGACATTTTCTGTCAGCACAGAAGAATACGATGAATATCTTAAATCAGCTCCGGTTCAGTTAAAGACTTCTGCCGCTGAAACCTATGATTATAAATACGATGACAACGGTGAAGCTATCTTTGACGGAAGCAACATAAAGATTGTTGCAAAGGGTCTTTTTGAAAACGCAAAATATGACACTCAGTCCATTTTACTTTACATTGAAAACAATAATGACTTTAACATCACAATGTCTACAGACGATGTTTCTGTAAACGGATTTATGATTGACCCATTCTTCTACTATGATATGCTTCCAAATTCTCACGCTTTGACTATGGTTGAATTTGAAAAAGAAGAGCTTGCCGCAAACGACATTTCATCTATCAAGGATGTGACATTGTCATTCCACATTATAGACGATGACTGGGATACAGTCACCGAGTCTGGCGAAATAAACATTACATTCTAATCAAAAATAGTTTTTTCATTAAACTAAAACTCCGGTAAACATCATTTGCCGGAGTTTTATATTTTTGCAGTAAAAAAACAAAAATTTATTATTGACAAAAAGGGAAATCGGGTGTATTATCAAACTAACATATGAACAGTTATTCATGTGTTCAGATATAATTCATTTACAAAAGGAGGCTGTATTGTGGCTAACCATGAAGAACACAAAAACAAGGTTATGGAAACCATAAAAAATATGCCGGACACCGACACTCTTTTCGAGCTTGCGGATTTATTTAAAATATTCGGAGATACCACGAGAATCAGAATTATGTGCGTTTTATTCCAAGGCGAACAGTCCGTCTGCTGTATTTCCGAAATTTTAGGTCTTGAGCAGTCAACTATTTCCCACCAGCTTAGAATACTCAGACACAACAAGCTTGTTAAGGTGAGAAAGGACGGAAAGCAGAGCTTCTACAGCCTTGCAGACGACCATATACACAAAATATTCAGTTTAGGTCTTGAACACATTAAGGAGTGACAATTATGAGCGGAACAAACCACAATCATCATCACCACAGCTGCGGCTGCAAAGCATGTTCAGCATCACAGGGTTCGGTTTTTACAAGCCATGAGGAACCCTGCTGTTCTCACAGCCACGAACACGAAAGCGATTCGGAAGAAAAACATCATCACAGCCATGACCACAGTCACGGAGAAGAAAAACAAGACTATAAATGGCTGATTTTATCTCTTCTGCTTTTTGCGGCAGGTGTTGTTTCAAGTATTTTTAATGCCCCTATATATGTTTTGATACCGATTTACGCATTAAGTGCATTGGCGGCAGGACACGAAATTTTTCTTGAGGGCGTAAAAACAATAGTAAAATTAAAAATTGACGAAACCACACTTTTAACCATCGCTGTTATCGCCGCTTTCTGTATAGGTGAATACCCCGAAGCGGCTATTGTAACAATTCTTTTTGAAATAGGCGAGATACTTGAAGCCAAAGCTGTTGCACGTTCAAGAAAAAATATCGCCAAGCTTTCAAACATCAGACCCGACACAGCTCTTATAATTAAAAACGGAAAGGAAACAACTGTAGCCGCAGAGGAAGTTCTCACTGGAACTGAAATAATTGTAAAGCCACACAACAGAATACCTCTTGACGGAATAATCACCGAGGGCTTTACAACACTTGATTCCTCTGCAATTACCGGAGAAAGCATACCTGTTTCCGGAGAAAAAGGAACTGAGGTTCTCAGCGGTATGTTAAACGGTGACGGCCTTATAAAGGTTAAAACCACAAAGGAGCTTTCACAAAGCACCGCTTCAAGAATTTTAAAGCTTGTTGAGGATGCGGAGAAATCAAAAAGCAATGAGGAAAAGTTCATAACACGCTTTGCCGCTGTCTACACACCTATTGTTCTTGTTGTTTCACTTTTGATAGCTGTTATCCCAATTATTTTAGGCGGCGAACCCTCCGTATGGATATACCGTTCTCTCACCTGTCTTGTGGCTTCCTGCCCATGTGCTATTGTTATTTCGGTTCCCTTGGCTTTCTATGCCGGAATAGGAAGAGCCACTAAGGAAGGCGTTTTAATCAAAGGCGGAAAATATGTTGAAGCTATTTCAAAAGCCGATTGCTTTGCTTTTGACAAAACAGGAACAATAACCACAGGCAAGCTTTCTGTTTCAAAGGTTATCTCCCATGTACCGGAAGTTACGGAAGATGATATTCTTGCTTTGTGCGCCGCATGTGAGGTCAATTCCTCTCATCCAATGGCAAAGGCTATTTTAGAGTCCGCAAAAAACAAAGGTCTTGTTCTGCCTGACCTGGAAAATTACAAGGAAAAACCGGGATTCGGCGTATACGCAGAAAAAGACGGAAATGTCCTCATCTGCGGAGGAAAACGTATACTTGGAAATCACAATACACCTGCCGATAAAAATTCAAAAGTTTTTCTCATTGAAAACGGAAAGCTCTTGGGTGAAATCAGTTTGTCCGATGAAATAAGAGAGGAAGCAAAATCCGTTATCGGCGAGCTTAAAAGCTTAGGAATAAAAACCGCCGCAATGCTCACAGGAGATTTTCAGAGTTCGGCAAAGCCTATTGCAGAGGCGGTTGGAATAAATCTTCTGAAAAGCGACCTGCTCCCCCAGGAAAAGGTCGAGGAATTTTCTAAAATCAAAAATAATCGTGTCTGCTGTTATGTAGGCGACGGCATCAACGACGCTCCTGTTATGGCGGCTGCCGACTGCTCCTTTGCAATGGGTCTTGGCAGTGAAGCCGCAATCGAAACAGCCGACGCAGTTCTTTCAGGCGGCAACCTCTCACCTCTTCCAAAGACAATAAGGCTTTGCCGAAAGGTTATGAACACAGCAAAAGCAAATATTATCTTCGCTATAGCTGTTAAAGTTATAGTTGTTTCCTTGGGAGTTGCGGGATTTGCTCCAATATGGCTTGCGGTTCTTGCAGACACAGGAGTAAGCATACTTTGCATATTTAATTCAATCAGGCTTTTAAGGACTTAAAAGTCATCCATCCAAAAGCTTTTTACTGTACTTTTCTTTGATTTTCAAAACATTCCTGCAAAAGAAATCAATAGGCAGGCACAAAAGTCCCCAAAGGGTGCTGTACATCACGCACACCTGACCCAAAAGGTTAAAGGGCAGGTTTGAGTAGTTCCAAATCTCCATTCCCAGCCAAATGTTGACTATACAGCCAGCCGCAAACTCAATGGCTGTAATAATTGCGCTTCCTATTACGCATTTTTCAGGAATTGTCAAATCCTTATTTTTTCCGGTGTAAAGTTCAAAGAGAATTACAAAACATATACCGCTTACAAAAAACATTGACCAGTGGGAATAATGTCGCCAAAGCAGTTCTATGCCCACATAGGCACTTCCACCTGATATCATAAGCAAAATTCTTTTCAGTGTTTTTTTAACAATAACCATAGGAAATCACCCCGCCATGTTATTATTGCCACTGTCAGATTATTTATTTCATTTATTTTCTTAAAATCTTTCAAAACCCACAGCGATTTATTATAGCCGCTGTGGGTTTATTTTTTGCACAGAAAAATTTTTAAAACCTATTGACAACAGAGAACAATCTGATTATACTATAGGCAAGATAGTTAGTTACTCAAGTAACTAACTAACAAGGAGTGATGTGGTTGAAGATAAATACAAATACAGATAAACCCATATTCATACAGATTGCAGAACAGCTGGAGGACTCAATATTTACAGGAATTTTTCCTGAGGAAACAAAAATCCCCTCCACCAACGAAATCTCCGCTCTGCTGAACATAAATCCCCACACGGTTTTAAAGGGAATGAATATGCTGGTTGACGAAGAAATCATTTACAAAAAGCGAGGTCTGGGTATGTACGTAAAGGACGGGGCAGTTAAAAAAATCAGACAGAAAAGACAAAGTCAATTTTACAATCAGTACGTCGCCGCCCTCATCGAAGAGGCTTCAAAGCTTCAGATGACAAAGGAGGACGTCATAAAGCTTATAGAAAGGGGTTACGAGGATGGGCTCAATTCAGATTAAAAACATCACCAAGAGATACAAGGATGTCACAGCTCTTGATAATATCTCTTTTTCCTTTGAATACGGAAAAATATACGGCTTGCTGGGAAGAAACGGCGCCGGCAAGTCCACCTTGATAAATATAATCGCCAACAGAATTTTCCCCGACAGCGGCGAAGTCCTCATCGACGGTATTCACACAAGGGAAAACATGGCGGTACACGAGAAAATCCACTGCATGAGCGAACAGGATTTATACAACACAAGTCTTAAAGTAAAAGAGCATTTTATGTGGATGAACCGTTTTTACTCATGCTTTGATATTGAAAAGGCTTACGCAATAGCTGAAAAATTTAATTTAAACACAAACAAAAAATTCAAACAGCTTTCAAAGGGATATCAGTCCATATTTAAACTCACTGTGGCTATTGCCTTAAACGTCCCCTATCTCATCTTTGACGAGCCTGTACTGGGACTTGACGCCAACCACAGGGAATTGTTCTACAACATTCTTTTAAACGATTACGAGGAAAATCCAAGGACAATAATCTTTGCCACCCACCTTATAGAAGAGGTTGCAAACATCATTGAGGATGTTGTTATAATCGACAAGGGAAAAGTTCTTTTACAGGATTCAGCCGAAAATCTTTTGGAAACCGGCTACTGTGTTTCCGGCGTTACAGCAGAGGTTGACAAATTCTGCGCAGATAAAAAGGTTATCGGCGAGGATATACTGGGCGGTATGAAGCTTGCCTATATTTTAGGCGAACGAGAAGAGCTGCCGCAGAACAGCAATCTCCAGATTACAAATATGAATTTACAAAAGCTCTTTGTAAAGCTTACTGAGAAAGGTGGTATCTGACATGAAGAAACTTCAAACCGCTATACGCTATGAATGTTTAACCTCGGTAAAATACATATGGATTTTTTACACCATAATGCTTTCCATTGTAGCGGCTGTTTTTATTACTCTGAAGCTGTGCCTTGGAAACAATGAAAATATAAGTATGAGTGCACTGGAAATCAGCAGTATTATATATATAGGCATACTGGGAGTTATGGGGTTTACAGAAGACTTTAAAATGCTTATACAAAACGGATTTACCAGAAAATATATTTTTATTTCAACAATTTCCATGTTCATGTTTATAGCTGCGGTGCTGGCTTTTTTTGATACAATCATCGGTTCGGTAGCCCCTCTTGTGATGACTGAATATAAGAATTTTTTCGGTTTAATTTACGGCATTAAAAATCAGTATCTTTTGAACTGGCTTCTGCTGTTTTTAACCTACACCTTTGTTTCAAGCGTAACCTACTTTTTCGTGGTGCTCTTTAACAAAATAGGAAAGTATTTCTTTATCGCTTTTATGGTTGCACTTGGTATAATTCTTGGTTTTATAGTTCCTTTGCTTTTTGTCTATGTTATTCCGGAAAATGTAATCCAAAATATTTTTACTTTTCTTTCAAGAATAGCAGGATTTACCTCCAACGGAACAATAAACTATCTCTACCCTATCGTTTCATTGATAATAGGAGCTGGAATATTCGGAGGAATTACTTATCTTATTTTAAGACGCACAGAGCTTAAAACCTGATGAAATCTCTGTATCTTCTACAAAAACTCACATAAGAAAAACGACCGTTTCCCTTTTGGGGATAACGGTCGTTTTTCTGTTTTGTATTAAAATACGCAGTCAGGTCAAATCAATAGTTGGTAGCCTTAATTCTGAAATATGCCTTTGGATGGAAACATACTGGGCATACCTCCGGAGCTTCTTCGCCAACGTGGATGTGACCGCAGTTGCCGCACTCCCAAATAACGATGCTGCCTTTCTTGAATACTTCGCCCTTCTTTACATTGCTGAGCAATGCTCTGTAACGCTCTTCGTGCTCTTTCTCAATCTTAGCAACGCCTTCGAACTGCTCTGCAATCTCGATGAAGCCTTCTTCTCTTGCCTCTTTAGCGAATGTTGCATACATGTCTGTCCACTCATAGTTCTCGCCGGCTGCTGCGTCCTCGAGGTTTGCTTCTGTTGTGCCGATTCCGTGGAGAAGCTTAAACCAAAGCTTTGCATGCTCTTTCTCGTTGTCTGCTGTTGCGAGGAAAAGCTCTGCGATCTGGTTGTAGCCCTCTTTCTTAGCCTTTGATGCATAGTATGTGTACTTGTTTCTTGCCTGTGATTCGCCTGCGAATGCAGCCATCAAGTTAGCTTCTGTTTTTGTTCCCTTTAAGTTCATGTGAAATTCCTCCTTAACATTGGTTGTAATCTTTAAATATCTGATAAATTGGTTCCTAAAAGTCTGACAAAAACGGTTATCCGTAAGAAAAATGATAATCATTCTTGTTTCTGTTAATATAATACTATATTTCCCTTAAAATGTCAAGCAAATCTTTTTTGGAATAGAAACAATTTAACACTGCAAGAAAAGCGTTTGCGGAAAGATAAGTGGGCATACCAAGTTTTTTTAACAGCTTTTCTCTGAGCTTTGCGGAGTTCTCTTTTCCGCTGAGTCCCAGCTCGTAAAAATCCGCCTTGGTAATCTCTTCAAATTCAGTTTCGGCAGATTTTGAACAAATATTCACTCCGCTTCTCTCCAAAGCTTCAATAATTGTTTTTTCGTCCAGCCCCTCAACGCCCAGATATCCCTCTTTTGACACTTCAGCCTTTCGTTTTTCCTTGCCTCTTATCTGCGGGATATAGCAGTGCTTTATTTTTCCGGCAGGCACAATTCCCCTTAAAAAGTTTCTTATTACAAAACCTGCGGAATCGCTGTCTGTCATTATTATTATACCACGGGTTTCTGAAAGCTTTCTGATAAGCTTCTGTTTTTCTTTGTCTTTAAAGACACGAAAACCGCCTGTTTCGATTATTGGCGCATCTATAAAACCACGGAGAAGAATTTTATCGTATCTTCCCTCAACAATAACCGCTTCATTAAGCTTTATCATCTTACAGCCTCCTTATTCGTACTTTGCAGAAGCTATGGAAAGCAGCTTGACCACAAGCTTTTCCGTAAGGATTTTTTCGTCTATTGTAACTGTTCTCATAGCCGAGGAGGTTTTCATTATCTCTTCCAAACTGTCACGCAGTGCGTCTGTTGAAAGCTTTGAGGTTTTTGTCTGAGCCTTTCCCAGCACAAAAGCTCTGTTTCTGTAGTTAAATATTTCTGCGGCTGTGGTTGTTGGCTCTCCGCTTTCGGCGCATACCCTCGCCCTGTAAAAATCCGTATAGGCGGTGGCAAGGGTCGCTACAACAGAGCTTGCCTCAACTCTTTGATAAAACAGTCCGTTTAAAAGCTTTAAAGCCTTGTCACTGTTCCTTTGAACAATACTGTCCGCCAGATTGTAAATGTTTGTTTCAACGCTTGGAGCCACTAAAAGCTCTACCATTTCCAATGTTATTTCTTTACCGTCCGCATAGGCTGTAAGCTTTAAAAGCTCGTTGTTAAGTCTGTTTAAATCAGTTCCGCAGATGTCCACTATTTTCCCTGCCAAAGCCACGGAAAGATTGCACCCAAGCTTTCCTGCACGGGCGGCAAGCTGTTTTGAAAGCACCGCCGGTGACCTGTAATCAAATTCCGTAACAACCCCGTCGGCAGATTTAGAAATAAAATCATGCACCTTTTTAAATTTCTGGGATTTTTTCAGATTTATATCAACCGAGGACATTTCAAAGAGCAAAACCGATGTATCGGGAACTGACTTTAATATCTCCATCATCTTTGAGGTATAGTCGGCTTTCAAACTGTCAAAGTCCATATTTTTTATCACAACCATATTCAGGTCGCTTAAAAAAGGAACCATACCCAAGGCGGCGTATATATCGTCGGGAGAAGCTTCTCCGTCGAAAACATGCATATTAAATTCCGGCGGTTCTTTTCCCATTATTTTTTCCACCGCCATTTGTGAGTATTTTTTTACAAGAGCCTTTTCCTCGCCGTACAAAAAATAAATTCTCTTAAAATCTCCGGAAGTAAGCTGTTTTTTTAATTCTGTTTCATTGGCTATCAAAAAATCACCGCCTGTATATAATAATCTTATCCGCTCAATTAACAAAGGGCAGACAGCAAACCGCCGCCTGCCCGATTTATTATTTTTATTTATAGAAAAGAGGAAGCTTCTCAAGGAAGATAATATCGTCTCTGTCAGCAGCTTCGCCCTCTGCTAAAACAGCCGCCTTGCCCACTACATTGGCTCCGGCTTTTTCTGCCAGCTCCTCAAGGGCTTTCAGGCTTTCTCCTGTTGAGATAACGTCATCAATAATCAAAACTCTTTTTCCTCTTAATTTTTCCACTCTGTCACCGCTGAGATAGAGTCTTTGTACCTGGGCTGTTGTTATGGATTTAACCTCAACCCCTATATAATCCTTCATATATGTTTTAATGCCCTTACGTGCTACAACATAGTCACGGCATCCTATTCTTGCCATCTCATAAACAAGAGGGATTCCTTTTGCCTCTGCTGAAAGCAAAATGTCATGTTCAGGACATTTTTTCATAAGCTCCTGTGCAACCTTTTCTGTAAGCTCTACATCTCCGAACATGATAAATGCGGCAACGTCAATATGGTCGCTGACTTCACAAAGGGGCAGCTCTCTTACACAGCCGGCAACATTAAGTGTATAGATATTATTCATAAAATCATAAATCCTTTCAACAATTACTTTAATCCATTCCTCTTGGTCTTATGCCATATTTACATTGAGTTTCTTTCCGCCGAGAATATGGAAGTGGAGATGGAAAACAGTCTGTCCGCCGTCCTCTTTACAGTTGTTAACTATTCTGTAGCCGTTTGTAAGTCCCAGCTTAGCTGTGATTTCAGGAATTTTTGAGAAAATATAGCCAACAACAGCGGAATTCTCGCTGTTAAGAGCGTCTGCACAGCAGATATGTTCCTTTGGAATTACCAGAACATGTACAGGAGCCTGAGGCTCAAGGTCATAAAAAGCGAGGATTTTATCGTCTTCGTAGACTTTATTTGAGGGAATTTCACCGTTTGCAATTTTACAGAAAATACAATCCATTTTCATTATCTCCTTTGTTAAAATTCTTTATTCTGCTCTGTTTAAAACATCAAAAAATAAATACCACAGAGCACCTCTGTGGTATATTTTATAGCTTTTGAATTATTTAGTCAATATGCAAGTTAAGAGCTTTACTTCTTTTTACTTGTAATTTTCTTTTCTTCGCCTCTGATAAGACGTCCTATGTTCTTTCTGTGCATTATAATTACCAGCAATCCGATAAGTACTGCAAAGCCTGTTGTTATCATAACATAGTCCATGCTGATTGGATATTCAGTATTCAAGCTTCCCAGGTAGTCGAATACATAAGCAAAATAGTATGTATATACAGGGAAAAGGACTGCGCAGACAAGTGAAGCCAAAGAGATTATTTTCTTTATAAGGAAAACAATCAAAAATGTCAAAAGCACAAGAGCAAAAACTCTTATATCAACAACAGCCATCAAAGCCGCTGAAGTTACAACGCCTTTTCCTCCCTTAAAACCGAAGTATACAGGGAACATGTGACCGAGGATACAGAAAAGTCCGCCGATATAAGCACCGTATCTTGCGTACTCTGCCAAAAGCTGGGGATTTGCGGCAGTTACGAAAGAGTAAACCAAAACGCTTCCTGCCACTGCTGACAAAACGCCTTTGATAAAGTCAAAGGTGATTGTAAAAATAGCAGGGCCCTTACCAACAGAACGCAGAACATTTGTAAATCCTGCGTTTCCGCTTCCCATGGTTCTTATGTCGGCATTTTTCATAACCGCTCTTGTAATAAGAACCGCAGAGTTAACGCTTCCCAAAAGATAACCAATAACAGCAATGATAATAAGCAGTACAATGTTTGATGTAAAAAAGTCCAACATTACTTATCGCCTCTTTCTCTGATAACGAATCTTATAGGTGTGCCCTCAAGACCGAATGTTTCTCTTATTCTGTTTTCAAGATAACGCTGATAGGAAAAATGGAACAGCTCTGCATCGTTGCAGAAGCATACGAATGTAGGCGGCTTTGTGCTTGCCTGAGTCATGTAGAATATTTTCAGTCTTCTTCCCTTGTCTGTAGGAGGCTGAACCCTTGTGGTAGCCTGAGCCAAAAGCTCGTTGAGCATACCTGTCTTTATTCTCATGGAGTTCTGGTTTGCAACATGTTTGATAAGCTCAAAAAGTCTGTCAAGTCTTTGACCTGTTTTTGCTGAAATGAAAACCATAGGAGCATATGACATAAAAGCAAACTCTATGCCAAGACGCTTTCTGAACTCGTTCATTGTCTTGTCGTTTTTCTCAACTGCGTCCCATTTATTTACAGCTATAATACAGCCCTTTCCGGCTTCATGGGCAAGGCCTGCGATTTTGCTGTCCTGGTCGGTGTAGCCAACCTCGCCGTCTATCATAATAACGCAGACGTCGCATCTCTCTATAGCCATTTTAGCTCTGATTATGCTGTATTTTTCAATATCGTCGTCAACCTTGCTTTTTCTTCTAAGTCCGGCTGTATCTATAAAGTTAAACTCGCCGAATTTATTAACAACTCTTGTGTCGATACTGTCTCTGGTTGTGCCTGCAATATTTGAAACAATGCAGCGTTCCTCACCGGTGATTTTATTTATAAGGGAGGATTTTCCCGCATTAGGCTTTCCGATTACCGCAACGCTTATAACTTCGCTTTCCTCTTCCTCGTCAGCTTCAGGAGGCAAAAGGTCGTACACAGCGTCCAGCAAATCGCCTGTTCCGTGACCGTGAACAGATGAAACCTGTATTGGGTCGCCTATACCCAAATTGTAAAACTCGTAAAATTCAGGCTCAGGCTCACCTATTTTGTCGCACTTATTTACGCAGAGTACAACAGGCTTGCCGCTTTTCAAAAGCATGGAGGCAACCTCCATGTCGGTGGCAACCATTCCTGTGCGTATGTCGGTAACAAGTACTGTAACGTCTGCGGTATCTATGGCAAGCTCTGCCTGTCTTCTCATCTGAGAAAGTATAATATCATCAGAATGAGGCTCAATTCCGCCTGTATCTATTACGGTGAACTTTCTGTCACGCCATTCGCACTCGCCGAAAATACGGTCTCTTGTAACGCCGGGCTTATCGTCAACAATGGAAAGTCTTTGTCCCACAAGCTTATTAAAAAGAGTGGATTTTCCCACGTTAGGTCTGCCCACAATAGCAACTATGGCTTTTGCCATTTAATCACTCCTTCCTGAAGAAATAACAGCGTCCAGCAAATCTTGTCCGCCGTTATTGACCGGAAAAACAGGAACGCAAAGCTCCCGTTCAACATCCTCCAATGTGGTGTCGTCAAGGAACACCTCGCCGTCAAAGCGAAGCATTACCGATGGAATTAAAAGTCTGTCGCCGATATCCACATTTTTAAGTGTGTCTATCAAATCTCTTCCAACCACAAGTCCGGAAACGTTTACTCCGCCTCCGAAAAACTTATTTTTAACAGCCACCACGTTTATCTGTATATTTTCAAAAACATCTCTCACAACATTTAACATATCGTCAAGAAATGGTCTAACGCTTTCTCCGCAGGCAATGGTAACTTTTCCCTTTACCTTTGCCGCTTCTTCCTTATAGTTTTCTGCGGTTTCTGTGTATTCCTCCACCGCATAGGAAAGCTCGTCCTTTAACAGGGCTATAAGTCCAACACCGTTGTCGAGAGCCGGAAAATCCTCGTAATACTCCGCAGGCGGAATTTCTCTTCCCGCCTTTATATAAAGCTCATCGGCGGCATAAAAAATTCTTCTGCCGTATTTTTCCACACACCTGTCCCCGAAGCTCTCTATTATATCAAGAGTTTCCCCGGCGGTTTTGGGATTATACGGAGTAAGCTCAAAAAGTCCCTCTCTGTAGTCTGTAAGACCAACGGGAACAACTGCCGTCATGTTTACATTGAGCTTTTCCAAATCTGTGAGGGTTCTCACAAGCTCTTCCCCGTCGTTTATTCCCGGGCAAGCTACTATCTGACAATTAAGCTGTATTCCGGCATCTGCAAGACGCTTTAAAATTGAAAGGGATTCACCTGCAAAGCGGTTTCCCATCATCTTTACCCTAAGCTCCGGATTAGTTGTATGGACGGAAACATTTATAGGACTTATATGCATCTTGATAATACGGCTTATCTCATGCTCGGTAAGGTTTGTAAGGGTAACATAGTTTCCGAAAAGAAAGGAAAGTCTGCTGTCATCATCCTTAAAATAAAGGCTCTCCCTCATTCCCTTTGGAAGCTGGTCTATAAAGCAGAAAATACACTTATTTCTACAGCTTCTCTGCTTGTCCATAAGATAGGTTTCAAACTCAAAACCTATTTCATCGTATTCAGGCTTTTTTATTGTTACATTTCTTGTTTCGCCGCTTTGGCTTCTGATTTCCAGATTAAGCTCACGGTTTATTTGATAGAACCTGTAATCCAGAACATCCATAATTTCGTTTCCGTTTATGGAAACAAGGTACTCGCCTGAAAGTATCCCGTGTTTTTCGCCGTGACTGTTTTTTGTCACAGCTTTAATTAGTACAGCCACCGCAATTCCTCCCGAGATTTTATCTGTAAATTTATTATAACCAAAAATAATAAACTTTTCAAGACAAACAAAAGGGCGGCAGCGTGTTTTTTGTCGCACGCCTCCGCCGCCTTAATTCTTTTGTAAAGCCTGAATTAAGCCTCTTTTACAATAACCTGTCTGCCGTTGTACATACCGCAGTTTCCGCAAACCTTATGCGGAGCCTTGAACTCGCCGCAGTTTGGGCATACACAGAGTGCCGGAGCCTGAAGCTTCCATACGTTAGAACGTCTTTTATCTCTTCTTGCTTTTGAAAGTTTTCTCTTAGGTACTGCCATCTCAAAGACCTCCTTCTTTTTATATCAATCAATTAACTGCTTTAGAATCTCGAGCCTCGGATCCACAGAACCCTTATCACAGCCGCAGTCACCCTCATTGAGGTTTTTTCCGCACTTCATGCACAATCCCTTGCAGTCCTCACTGCAAAGAAATTTTGCCGGCAATTCCAAGATAATATCTGTTTTTACTACCTCGTCAAGCTCAAGTTTATAGTCCGGTGTTTCAATATAGTCTTCATCGCTTTCCGACATAAGGCTTATCGCCAGTTTATGGTCAAACTCATAATGCATGGGGTTTTCGAGCAATTTAAGACATCTGTCGCACTGTCTTGTATAGATAAAGTCCACAATTATCTTTAAATCAACAAGACTTGCTCTGTTTTTCGCCTGGGCACGCACCTTTACAGGAGTTTTGAATGGACAAACCCCGTAAAATTCAACGTCGTTCATTGGCAAATCATAGTCAACAGAGATGCTCTCCCCGTCATTTTGAAAGACCTTCTTCAGTTCCAGAAGCATAACAACACCTCAAGACAGGCAAATTTTTTTAAACGCCTTGAATTATTATAACCAAACAGGGACACTTTGTCAATAAAATATTTAAATTTTCTCGGTCTTTTTCAGAATATAAGAGCATATTTAAAAGGCTTCATCATTTTAACCTGTTTTTTTGATTTTTACCCCGAAAAAAAGCGAAAACCTCATATTTTTGCACAAAAAGAAACTAAATCCAATCCCTTAAAGAGAAAAATTTTGGGACCGCTTTGCGATCCCAAAACTTTAATTTATTCCATTATGTCTGATTATTTATCAAAGAACCTCGCAGGTTGCCTTAACATCGTCCGGAATATCGTTTGCATCAGCAGAAATAAGAACTGTGAATTTAACGTCGGATGCCTTTGCAAGAGCCTCAACCTTGTCGATGAAAGCTGTAAGACCGCCCAAACCCTCAGGGCAAATCTTGAATGTTGAATCGATAAGGATATCTGTAACATCATAGTTGCCTGCGCAGATACCGCTCAAGAAACCGAAAAGTACATCGTATCCTGCAATATTGTATTGATCTGTATCTATAAGTCTTGCCTTATGTGTAACGTCGTATGTAAGCTTTGCGCCCTTCTCGATAACAACTACGTTTCCTGAAGATGCTGCAACAGCCTCGTTAGCAAGAGAAATCAATTTTTTTGTCTTACCGGAACCTTTTTTTCCAATCAATAAAGTAACCATTTTGATAGTCCTCCTTAGATATTTATAAATTCTAAATTCTGAATTATTTTATTATTTGAGACGAGCCTCAAGCTCTGCTTTCTGAGCTTCATATCCTGGCTTTCCGAGAAGTGCAAACATGTTCTTCTTGTAGCTTTCAACGCCAGGCTGGTCAAATGGGTTAACGCCCAGGAGATAGCCGGAAATCGCACATGCCTTCTCAAAGAAGTAAATAAGATATCCAAGCTCTGTTTCTGTCATTTCCTCAACATTGAGTACGATATTAGGAACTCCGCCGTCTGTATGAGCAAGCACTGTTCCCTCAAATGCTTTCTTGTTTACAAAATCCATTGTTTTGCCGGAAAGGAAGTTAAGTCCGTCAACATTTTCAGGATCTGTGCCAAGTGTTATCTCTCTCTTGCACTTATCGAAAAGTACAACTGTTTCAAAGAGATTTCTTCTGCCGTCCTGGATGTACTGTCCCATTGAGTGAAGGTCTGTTGAAAAGATTACGCTTGCCGGGAAAAGACCCTTGTTATCCTTGCCTTCGCTCTCTCCGTAAAGCTGCTTGAACCACTCGTTCATAAGTGCAAAAGCAGGCTCATAGGAAACGAGGATTTCAGTTGACTTACCCTTTCTGTAAAGGATATTTCTCAAAGCTGCATATTTATAGCAATCGTTTGTCATCAGGTCGCTGTTGTCAAAATCACTTTCAGCCTTTGCAGCACCTGCCATAAGAGCGTCAATATCTGCGCCTGCAACTGCTATCGGAAGCAAACCTACAGCTGTGAGAACTGAAAATCTTCCGCCTACATCGTCCGGAACTACAAATGTTTCATAGCCCTCTTTTGTTGCAAGCTCTTTGAGTGTGCCTCTTGCCTTATCTGTTGTGCAGAAAATTCTCTCTCTTGCGCCCTCTTTGCCGTATTTCTTTTCCAAAAGCTCTCTGAATACTCTGAAAGCGATAGCAGGCTCTGTTGTTGTACCTGATTTAGAAATCATATTTATAGAAACATCTTTGCCCTCACAAATCTCTATAAGTTCTGAAAGAGCATTTGAGCTGATGCTGTTTCCTGTGAAATAAACCTGTGGAACATCCTTTGCAAGCGCATTGTAGTTAGGTGATTTGATAAACTCGATAGCTGCTCTTGCGCCAAGGTAAGAACCTCCGATTCCGATTACCACAAAAACATCGGTATTCTTCTTGATTTTTTCAGCGGCAGCCTTAATGCGTGCAAACTCTTCCTTATCGTAATCAGTGGGAAGGTGAAGCCAGCCTATAAAATCATTTCCCAGACCTGTTCCTGCGTGCAGCATTTCATGAGCTGTTTTCACGTAAGGAGCCATAGCCTCATACTCTTTGTCGGAAATAAAACCTTTTACATATTTGTCAGTAAGCTTTGTCGCCATTGTAACTTCCTCCCTTATTTTATCGGTCAAACGTTGTCCGATAGTTCTTATTGAAAACATTATACAATATTTCGGGCGGCAATGCAAGAAATTTTTGTTGTTTTCATTTATATTATATCAGATATTTAAGCTGTCATCATATTCTGTCACATTATATTCATTGTAAGTGTTTTATGTAGTAAACAGATTTTTTATCATAAATGCGAATATGTCTTGAAAATTCACCTCTTTTGATGACCCACCGGACAAAATGGGATATTCTGCTATTTTTTCTTCACCGGAATAAAAGCTCACAGTTCCTAATGACTGATTTTCTGTAACCGGCGCTTCAATCTCTTCCGGAAGCTCTACCTTTGCTTCAAGCTGTGACTTTGCGCTTTCGGTGATTATATCTTTTGGGATTTCATATTTAAGCTGTACGCTGTTTTCCATTCCGTTTTTTACTTTGATTTCCATGGGCGCATCCTCAGGCAAGGTCAAATTTGTCTTTTTATAGTTTGCAAATCCGTAATCCAAAAGAGTTGCCGCCGCCTTAAATCTGTCGGTGCCTGTTTCGCTTCCCAGTACCACAGCTACCAAAGACAGTCCGTCCCTTTCCGCTGTTGCGCTGATACAGCTTCCAGCCTGGGAGGTTGTTCCGGTTTTCAGTCCGGTTATGCCGTTGTAGGATTTTAAAAGCTTGTTGGTGTTCACTATCTGGGTTTTTCCGTCACGGAGTTCGTCCATCCATATTGAGGTGAACTCAAAGATTTCATCGTGCTTTATAAGCTCGCAGGACATAAGGGCAACATCGTAAGCGGTTGTAAGGTGTCCCTCTTCGTCAAGTCCGTTGCAGTTTTTGAAAACCGTGTTTTCCATTCCCAAAGCCTTTGCCTTTTCGTTCATCTGTCTTACAAATTCATCCTCTGTACCGCTTACCGCCTCCGCCAAAGCTACAGCGGCGTCATTGGCAGAAGCCACAACCGTAGCTTTTACCATGTCCCTTACCGACATCTGTTCCCCCTCTTCCAGCCATATATCAGAGCCTCCCATTGAGGCGGCGTGGGCTGAAGCTGTTATCATCTGGTCCCAGCTGAGCTTTCCCGAGTCTATGGCCTCCATTACCAAAATAAGGGTCATAACCTTTGTGACCGAGGCGCAGGCTCGCTGTTCGTGACCGTTTTTCTCATAAAGCACCTTCATAGTTTCAGGTTCAATTAAAACTGCGCTGGGCGCTGTCACCTCGTCGTCTGACAAAGCTGAAACCGAAACTATATTAAGTGGTAGTAAAAAAACAAAAGCCAACACCAGGGAAAGGATTTTTTTCATAGATTTTCACTCCCATACAAAATATATCAATAATTGATATTCATGGAACTATATGTTTATTACCTTATAAAAAACAAGACTGCGGCAAAAATACCGCAGTCTATTTTCTTTAATTATTGAGTTTTGCTCAATGGGTATCAGTTTTTGGAAGAAGCAATCATTATTTGAACTGCTGTGGCATCTGCAATGGAAATTCTATTGTTTCCGTCTACATCGGCAAGCTTTTCATCAAAGATTTCGCCTGTAAAATCCATCTTGGTGATATACTTCTGTATCATTGTAACATCCTGTACGTTCAAAAGTCCGTCGTGGTTTACATCACCCATTTCAAATGTTTCTTCTGAGGAAGCGTCCTCGTAGAATTCCAGCATAGCCGCAGACATAAAGCCTCCAACGCCTTCTGTTGCCACAAATTTCACATACTGAGCTTCAACCGGAGTTTCAAACTCTATTGTTTTCTTTTCAGCGTTATTTTCCCAGCCATCGCCGGAAGCGGAAAGTTTCCAGTCTTTTCCGTCAAGGCTTGTATATACTTCATATGACAAAACTCTTCCGTTTCCTGAGTCCTGTCTTGGTGTGTACTCGAAGGCTGAAAGCTTTACAGCCTCGTCAAATTTAATTGTTATATATCTGTCTGTATCGGAACCGTCCCAAAGGGTATGCCATATAGTATTTATATTGCCGTCAACTGCATTTTGTGCCATGTTTTCCTGTGATGCTTCCTCGCTTGAAACATCTTCAACTGTAATTCTGTCAACGGTTATATATTTTCTGTCTGTGCTTGTATTGTCGGAGAAGCTAAAAGTTTTTTCAGCACTCTGAGTGGTTGTTTCATGAGCTTTTATTCTGATGGTTACATTTATATCCCCGTCAAATCTTATATCCTCGGTCAAATCTTTCCAGATACCGTCGCCTGTGTGATACTCCAAAGGCTCGTCAATACCGTAAAACTTGTTTTCGTTATCGTTGAGATATGCTGTATTTGGCAATTCTCCCTGTGTGATATCTATTGTGTAATAATTTGTTGTACCCTGCAATCTCACAAGTATATTGTCATTATCATTTACCTGTGCAAGCTGTTCTTCTGTAAGCTGTACTTCTGTTACAGTTCCTGCGTTTATCCAGCTTTCCTCGCTGTCGCCGCTTATGCTGTAAAGGAGCTGGTTTTCGCCGCTGTAAATATCGTTCAAAACTATTTTTCCGGCATTTTCACCGTCAAAGGAGAATGTTGCCATAGGCTCTGTATTTCCCAGCAGATAATTTGCCATTGTTTTAGTATCGTTTGGCTGTAAAACATCATCTGCTGTGGCGTTTGCAGCATCGTTTAAGGAAGCCTGAATATAGTTGTCAATCTGTGAAAGTGCAATTTCATCTTCCACATACGATGAAAGCAGATTTGACAGGATATCGCTCATTGGCAGAGGATAGTATTTAAGATTTTCTGAAATTCTCTCTGCAAGATTTAAAAATTCACTCTCGCTCTTATTGGCATTTCCATAGGCCTTTATAAGTCCTTCCCAGGAATCCAGATTTTTATTTTCTATTGCAAGGGCTTCTTCATAAATCTCAATCTGGGTTTCAGGGTCATCTGAATAAACCTTGGCGAGCTTGTTGAGCTCATTGGATTTATAATATGTTTCCTCGTTGTTGAGAACCTCCTGAGCTAAAAGCACATAGCTTGCATAGTAGTAGCTTGCCCATTCCTGATTTCCCCAGCCTATGAGCATTCTTCTGTCCTCTCTTGTTGGGTCCTCTTCTCTTCTTGACTGACTCCATCCGGAAACATCGTTTCCTATGCTCCATACATATTTGCCGTCTTCATTTCTTTCCATCTGGAGATATGCAGCATGTCCGGGCTGTCCAACAACAACTCCCGGAACTCCGAAAGCTGCCAAAAGGTTTGTTCCGGTCTTTGCAATTCCTCCGCAGACTGAGCCCTCTTCAAAAACTATCCAAAGCTTTGGATGTCCATCCTCGTAAACCACATTTATATCATAGACGCTGGCTTTTCCGTTTGTTTCCTCATCGGAGAGCTTATATTCGTTTGTAAGCTTCCACTTTTTCTGCCATGCCTCTTTATTCTCTGCTGAATAATATTCAGGCTTGAGGTAATCGTATCCGAACTGATATGTAATAAAATAATATGGGCCCGGTGTAAAGTTATCTATAGTCAGTTCTCCCATATCTTTTCTGTCTGTATGGAATCTTACATAGTAATTGAGCCACTCTATCTGGTCGTCGCTGATGAGATTGTTCATTACCCAGCGCATTTCCTCTATGTTTAAATCCTCAAAAACATCATTTATAAGAAGCTCATTATCATAAAGCTTCTTATAAATTTCATATCTTTTAACAGGGTCTGAAATCTGATTTCCGTCCTCCCAGAAAGGAACATTTATAGAGTGGGTCAAAGACAATGTCACCATCATCTGTCTGTAAAGCTCGCCGTGTTCAATATCCTGCAAATCCTCTCCATGAGAGCTGAGAAGTGCCTTTAGAACATCAAGGACTTTATCATAAGAAGCTATTGAATCTCCTCCCTGCATATAAAGCTCCAGCAATTCATTGTCTTCCATAACCTGCTTTAAAAACTCTGCATTTTCCTCTGTTTTGCAGTAATAATTCAAAACAGAATATCCTGCCATATCAACAAAATTTCTTTTAAGCAGAAGATTTTGAAGCTCCTGGTTTTCCTCAACAAGCTGTTCAAAGGATTTACCAGGATTTTGGTTAACTACATCCTTTATCATTGCGTCGTACTCATCAAGAGTTTTTATAACCTTTGAAGCCTCCGGAACATAGTCATCCTTTATAAGCTTTGCATCTGCAATAACTGAATGGTCTGCACCGTCGTTTTCGTTTTCAAATGATTCTATTTTCAAATATCTTTTTCCGGTCAAGTCAATATCCACAAATACAGACTCGGTGGTTCCTTTTAATGTTCCTGTTTCAACAACTGTTTCCCATACTGAATTGTCGGAGGATACGGAAACCTTAAAGGTCACACCGTCTCCGCTGTCCCATCTGGAAAAATCAACTCCGAGATATGCGGTAAATCTGGTCATATCCTGATTTTCTACATAATCACCCAAATCGTAAACAAGTATGGACGGTGCATGTGCTCCCAATCCCTTGTCAAAATAGAACCTTTTACCGTTTACCTTCAGGGAAATCTGATCTCCCTCTATGTTTTTATCAAACATCAGATTACCGTAACCAACGCTTGATTTTATAAGCGCAGTACCTGAAATATCCGACAAAAACACTTCCTCGTTGCTTACATTAAGCTCTGTTATGCTTGCTGTTTCTGTATCATGTGTATAACTCTGTGCCGAAACAGATGTTACAACAGAAACCGTCATAAGAACAGAAAGTATAACAGACAAAATTTTTCTGTGCAGTTTTTTCATACCAATACTCCTATCTGTGATTTTTTTAATATTTGCTGTAATATATCTTCTTTAACAAGTATATCATACATAAATAGACTTAACAAGCATAAAAAAATTCATAAATTTCACTTAATTGTTCTAATAAAAAATCCTTGGCTTTTACACCAAGGATTTTTTCATTTATCTATACATCTTCATGAAGTATAGAAGTTTATTATTAAATTTAAACACTTAAGAATTTCTCAATAGCCTGTGAGCAAGGCACAAACTTCACTACGTTTACTGTAACAATTTCAGACTGAATATCCTCTGAAACTCCGTCGTTTACAGAGGCTACACAGTAGAAGTAGCAAACGCCCTCGTTACAGTCACCGTAAATAAGCTTGTTAGGCTCTGGAGATGCATTTATTTCTATCGGGTTTGTTCCCTGAGCATCATCGCATATATACCATTTATAGGTAATATTGCTTCCGCCTGTTGCCTCAACTTCAAGCTCAAGCTGTGTTCCGGCAAAGATTGTCTTATTTGCAGGAAGATTTTTGCTCCACTCAAGATCAACCGCTGTTTGGATTACAACATTATTTCCGTCCGCACGTGATACAAAGTCACCTACTACCAAAGTTTCAGCCGCAACCTTAACAAATTCGGTATTGGAAACATTAGCAATAACTCTTCCGGCTGTCATGTTTGCACCTGTAACGGAAATCTTATCTGCACCTGCAAGGTTTGCCTGTACGGAAATAGCCTTTCCGCTTGGAAGGTAGATTGTATTATCAGACAATGATGGTTTGCCGGTAATCTTTACTGTACCGTTATTATTGTGAACAGCTGTTCCGCCGTTTGCAATATTTCCGGACATTGTAACATTGCCGATATTAACTGTACCTGAACCGTTCATATAAACATTTCCGGTTCCGTTTGTCTTATTATTCTTTACAGTTCCACCATTGAAAGTTGCGCTTCCGTTTGAAAGCCAAACAACGCCGCCGTTGCTCTGTCCGTTGTTATTGTTTATTGAACCGCCGTTCATAACGAATACTGAGCTATTATCAACACAAATTGCTCCACCAACATCACCTGACTGGTTTCCGGAAATTCTTCCGTCATTCATAGTCAAGTATGATATGTTATTCATATAAATAGCGCCGCCAAAACGTTTTTCATAGTTATTTATAATTGCGCCGCCGTCAATAATAACCTTTGTATTGTCGTTGCTTATTCTCATTGCACTGCCGAATGAATTGCTATAATTATCATTGCAGTTATTCTGAAGTACAGCATTGTCGGAAAGTGTAAGTGAACCACCGGTTACAAGAACCATTGTTTCCTGAGAGGATATTCCTCCGTTGTGTACATTTCTTTCCAAGACGCTGTCGTAATTTGAATCCCAAATAGCGCCGCCGTCGATTGTAATATTTTCAAATACCACATTTCCTGCTGTAATTTGGAACAATGGTACATTTCTTGTATTTGATGTACGTTTTACCTGCATTCCTGAAAGTGTTATGCTCTTGTTGATTGTGATAGAAGAATCAAGGTTGATATTCTTGAGTATTTCTATTCTATCTCCGTCCTCAGCTGCGGTTACAGCCTCATGCAAGGTACTATAACCTACGCCGTCAATTTTTGCAGTGTAATTTCCAACGTCAACGCATACAATGTCACTTGTTACGGAAATCGCTGTATTTTCGTTTCCGTTGCTGTCATTGTTTGAAACAACTACATAGTAGAATGTTTTTACATCGTTTGTAGGCTTATATGTTGATGCAGTAGCTCCGTCAATCTTTTGAGCTCCTTGTGTTGAATCAGTAGTGTTTAAATACCACTGGTAGCTTATGTTACCACTATCGCCGATTGTTGCTTCTACTGTAAGAGCATCTTTTTCAGCGCCCGTTGTATAAACATTACCTACAGGCTGTTTTGTAATCTCAGGTGTTGCCGGAATTACTCTTACCGGGAATGTATATTCAATTACAGTATTATTGAGTGTAACTGTAATATTTTTATTTCCTGCTGTTGTGCTGTCTAAGTCTGAAACAGTGTACAGTGAATCTGCCAGCTCAATTTCCTGTCCATCTGTTGTTACACCGATAACCTTCATACCTGTAAGATCAAGGCTTTCACCAAGATGATAGTCAAGCTTCTCAGGAATTGTAACTTTGATTGATACAATATTATTTGTAACTGATTCTGCTGTAAAGTACTTAAGTCCCTCAACCTTGCCGCCTGCTGCAATCAATCTATTGAGCTCTGCTGCATAGGCGTCTGTAGCAACATAAATCTTTCCTCTGTTGTTTTCATCATTTGCAAAAGTTCCGTTTTCAACAACGAGGTTTGCAAAATCTGTATGCTCGTTGAGGTAGATTTCTTTAAGGTTTGTACAACCCTTAAATGCATCTGCCTTTATGTCTGTAACTGTAGCAGGAAGGTTTATTCCTATAATGTCAGTTTGATTTTCAAATGCGCCTGTTGCATTTGCACTGTCTTTGCTTATACCTATTACGGTAAATTCAAGGTCACCAACCTTTACAGTTGACGGAACTGTAACAACTGAATTAGGCTCCAATTCATCTGCCACACCGCTTACATAGCACTTATACTCATTATCAACAGACTCATAGCGCAGACCGTTGTATGTGATATAAGGATAAACAAGTACTGAGAATGTTGTGGAAATATCAGCAAGTCTCTGATATTCAACTGTAATCTTCTTTGTACCTGAGGTATTGCTAAATCCTGAAGACTTAACAATATAATCGTATGACTCAAGCTCTTCAACTGTGCCGTCGGTATATTCTACTGATACAGCTATACCTGTTGTATCCAGTGCGTCTCCGAGATAATATATAGCCTTTTCAGGCACCTGAGAAACTATTATATTTTTAACATTTTTTGTAACCTCAACATTAAATGTTGCAGTCTTTGTTTCATCAGCTGTGTAGGTAACTGTTACCGGAATTTCACTGCCGTTTTCAGTAAATGTGTTCGGAGCAACAGTATACTGATTATCAAAGAGATATCCCTGTGAACCGTCTGTGTAGTTTGCTTTTACAACAAGTCCATCGGTTACGATATTATCTCCCACAAAGTAACGTGTCTTTTCAGGTAAATGACTTACGAAAATATCGCTTACAACCTTTGTATTTTCTGAAACATTTACAGTAAACTCTGCTGTTGCAGCGCTGTTCTGTGAAGATGTAACGGTTATTGTTTTCTCTCCTATTGAGTCGAAAATAGTAGGACTGAACTTGAGGAGTGAGTTTCTTATGATACTTTGTGTTCCGTCGTCAAAGGTAGCCATAACCTCAAGACCTGTTGTATCCAGCTCATCACCAACAACGTATTCTGTTCTGTCAGGCTTTGTTGTAATTGCAATGCTTTCTATTGCCTTATTCTCAACAGTAGTATCTTCGAAGAACTCAAGCATTGATGCTGAACCGAAGTTTCCTACTGCCTGAGCGCCTCTTACCTTTATATACTGAGTATATACCGGGTTATAAAGCTCAAGAGATTTTTTGTTTGCATTATTACCCCAGCCTGTAGCACGTCCGGACAATGTCCATGAGCCGTCCTCACCGGTAAGGCTTGTATAAATTTCGCATGTCTGGAATCGTCCGTTTCCGTTACCAGACTGAACAGGTGTGTAATCAAAACCTGTAAGGTAAACCGGCTCGTCAAGCTTTACAATAATATATCTATCATTGTCGCCGCCTGCCCACCAGGTATGCCAGTATGTGTTTATATTACCGTCAAGAGCATTTTTAGCGCTTCCGCTCTTGTCTACCTGTTCGGAAGAACATCCAATATATTCAACTCTGTTTAAAGGAATATATTTTCTGTTGTCAGAATCCTTGTCATAAGTAAATGTAAACTCTGTTTCACCACTCTGCAAGGATGTTCCTGCTGCTTTCTTTCTTACAGAAATTGTAACGTCACCGTTAAATCTAACGTCACTTGTCATATCATGCCATTCTGTTTCGCCTGATATTTTATATTCCAGATTAGCTGTATTGCCTGTAATTCTGTTTTCATTGTCATTTCTATACAATCCGCTCGGCAGTGAACCTGCTGTGATATCTATTGTATAGTAACTTGTTGTACCCTGAAGTCTTACGTGAATGTCTTTTTCAGGAGTTATCATTGCAAGCTGCTCGTCTGTGAGCTTAAACTCTTTACCTGTGCCGAGATTTATCCAGCTTGCTGATGATGAATCACCTGGATTACCGTTGAGGCAAATCAAAACTTCATTTCCGCCAGAATACATATCATTGAGAACGATTGTATTTGCCTTATCTCCGTCAAATGAGAATGTAGCCATCTTGAAGTTGTTATTACCCAAAAGGTGGTTAGCCATTGTACGGCATGCTGAATCCTGGAGTGTATCTGCGCTTGTAGCATTTTTAGCTCTTGTAAGAGCCATTGTCTGACAGCTTGAAACCTCACCACGATAAAGTTCGCTTGAGCCTACATTTGGCTTTATAAGTCTTTCAAGTACGTCCCACATTGGAAGCGGGTAATAAGTAAGAGCATCAGAAATTTCAACTGCAAGCTGTGAGAACTCACTTGGACTCTTTCCAGCCTGCTTGTAAGCATCAATAAGAGCTATCCAAGCATCAAGGTTGATATTCTGAACATTCAAAGCCTCTCTGTAAATTTCAATTCTCTTTTCAGGGTCGTCCTTATACATATCAGCTATCTTAATGAGCTTTTCAGCTTCATAATACTTGTCAGGCTGGTTCAAAGCTGCCTGTGCAAGAAGAACATAGCTTACCTGATATGCGCTGTCCCAGCTGTAGCTGCCCCAGCCGTTGAGCATTCTTTCGCCCTTTTCTGAACCAGTCCAACCGGAAATATCGTTGTGAATTCCCCATGTACCGGTTGTATTGTCAGAAGTTGTGGCAAACTGCAAGTATGCTGCGTGTCCAGGCTGACCGATAACAACGCTTGGGATACCGAAAACAGTATTGAGGTTTGAACCTGTCTTTGAAATACCACCGCAAACTGCGCCGGCTTCAAATACAACCCAAAGCTTAACCTTTCCGTACTCAACGTCTATATCGTATACGTCTATCTTTCTCTTATCCTGAACATTGCTTGATGAAATGCCTGTTCCAAGATACTGATTATCAAGCTTCCACTTTTCTTCCCAAGAAACCTGGTTTTCAGCAGAGTAGAATCTCGGCTGATTATAGTTAAAGCCCATTGTATATGTTATGAAGTAATAAGGACCAGGTGTATAGTTGTTTTTATTTATCTGTTTATTACCTATATTGGTATGATATCTTACATAATAGTTAAGCCATTCAATCTGGTCGTCACTGATTATGTTGTTCATAACCCAGCGCATCTCTTCTACTTCAAGGTTTTTAAATACGTCTGTTATAAGCAGCTCGTTATCATAGAGTTTCTTATAAATTTCGTATCTTCTTACTGGGTCTGATTTCTGTGAACTATCCTGCCAGAAATAAACGTCGGCAGAATGTGTCAAAGACAATGTAATCATCATCTTTTTATAGAGAGAACCGTTTACAGGGTCTGCCAAATCCGCCTTATGTTTTGTATACAAATTCTTCAAAACATTAAGTGATCTGGTATATGAACCGTCCGGCTTACCTCCGCCGATATAAAGGCGCAATGCCTCAATATCATTCATGAACCACTGAAGTGTTTCGATGTTTTCCTCATTATAAAGGAATGAGCTCAATACTGCGTATGTAGCATTGCTTACGAAAGTTCTCTGGAGAAGAAGAAGTTCATATTCTTCGTCCTTCAAAAGCTCTGTATAGGATGTTCCAGGATGCTCTGCTTCATAAGCCTTCAGCTTTTCATCGTAGTACTCTACTCTGTTTATAAACTCGCTTGTATCAATCGGCTCATAGTCAACTGTTGCAAGCATTGCATCAGCTACAACTGAATGGTCGGAAGCATTATTCCAGTTAGCTCCTATTTCAATTTTGATATAGTTTACTCCTGTCAAATCCAGGTCAACATATACAGCCTCAGATGTACCCTTGAGCACTCCTGTGGTCTTTACATTCTTCCAAACTGTATTATTGCCGTCATATGTTTCGGCTGTGTATATTTTGAAAATAACACCGTCGCCGTTAGAACCCTGTGAAAAGTCCAAACCAAGGTATGCGATAAATCTGTTGTAATGGTAATACTTTACATAATCAGATACATCATAAACCATATTGGCAGCTGCGTGTGCGCCAAGTCCCTTCATGAAGTACTTTCTCTCTCCGTCAACCTTAAGAGAAATAGTGCCACCAGATATATTTGTATCATATTTTACTGAACCGCCGTAGCCTACGCTTGAAGTTATCAAGTTAGCTTTCGGCATATCTGTAACATAGATATGATCACCACTTGCTTCAGGATAGGTTCCTGCTTCTGCTACCTGCCATGCAACTGAAACCAATTCTCTTGATGACTCGGTTACAGTGATAGCTACTCTGATATATTTATTGAGGTATTCTTCTGTTATTGTAAACTCTGAATAAGTAGCTCCGTCGATGTCTGTGAATTCTCCATCTTCGGTATCGCCTACCTGCCACTGATAGTGTACAGACTCTTTATATCCGCTGAGGGATGCCGTCAGAACACTGCCTACCTGTGGAACACCTGTCATGATAGCCTGAACATCAACAAAAACAGGCTCTGAGAATACATAACCGCTTAAGTCAGTCACATCATTTTTTGCATTTGATGAATCATCATATTTAATACCAACTCTTATGTAGCTGTTGATATCAAATACACTTATATTGTATGTGGATGAGTAATCCTGGAATTCTATGTTGACATAATCGCCTTCTGCGCTTTTTCTCTGCCATACATACTTAAATGAAGCATTTTCCGCAGTATAGTTTGTCTTAGCTGTAAGGGTAGTGCCTATTACGCCCTGTCCGTCCAGGTGAGCTTCAAACAGTCCCTTATATGAGCTTGATATGATTGTTCCTGAATATGTTTTTGATTTATCTCTCAAAACAACTCTCAGGTAACCGTCTTTATCATTATCTTTTATTGTATAAGTACTTTCTGTTGCGCCTTCGATATTTGCAAATGTTGTACCGTCTTCGCTGTACTGCCACTGATATGTAAAATCAACAGCATTTGAATCATATACATTTGCAGTGAGTGTCTGTCCCGGAACAGCATTACCTGAAATAGTAGCTCTTCCGTCAAGAACAGTGCTCTCATCTCTCAAAAGAATAAGTTCAGATGCACTTGCCCAGTTGCCGAATGTAGATGATGTGAATTCAAATCTCATTTTACCTTTGAATTCAATTGTTTCAGGTAATGTAAACATAACATAACCTGAATTTTCTGAGGATTTTGCAACACCTACTTCAACATAGTTCTGTTCGTCCTCAGCCATATAAATTGTAAGGGTTGTCGGATAACCTCTGCCCTTATAGCCGTCCTGACGTGTTGCATAAAGTATTCTGTCTACCTTTACGGAATCAACAAAAGTAAATTCAAGGTAGTTGTTAACTCCGCCTCTGTTTGTTTCCCAGAAAGTATTCCAGTTTCCGTCAAAAGCTTTTTCAACTGTATTATTTCCATAGCTTCCATAGCAGCTTGCTACATTTCCGATATAACCGTCTGCACTATCAGTTGTTTTGTAACCAACCGCATATTTATCCCAATATGCAGGTGTCATAACAACATCATTGGAGCTAACTGTTGAAACAGTTATTCTATTATGGCAAACAAGCTTCGCAACATTACTTACCGCATTTGATGTAACTATCTCGCCCTTTGTATCGGTAATTGTATTTGTAGCAATTACATAATAATAGTATGTTCCTGCCTTTGAAGTGTTTTCGCAGTAGCTTGCTTCTGTTGCTCCTGCAATAGCTTCATCGGTTTCAGGGCTTACCACATTATCTGTACTTTTGTACCACTGATAAGTAACTGTACCCAGGTCAACTGTTGTTGCATTTGCAGTAAATACTGCGTCATCACCTACAAAGCAGTCAACATTGTTTGGTTGTGTGTTAAATGTAGGTGTAGCGGCAACATCCTTAGAAATCAATTCAACTCTTGCAGTTTCTGATTTTACATCAGCCGCATTACCGCCGCTTACAATACAGAAGAAATTGTAAATACCAAGTTCTCTGTCCTTTGTATTCAATGTGATTGATGATGAAGTTTCTCCTGTTATTTCTACAGGCTTGTTAGTTTCACTGTCGATTTCATACCACTGATAATTAAGAATTTCATCAATAATAATACCATCATTATCAGAAGCTATTTCAGCTGTTACTGAAAGAACATTTTCATCTTCTTTATACATTACTCCGCCTGTTGGCTGCTCAGTAATTGTAATTGTATCTGTTGCTGTTCTTTCCCAATGTGCATAAAGATTATGGTTTGACTTTGTTACAACACAAGAGCCGTCCTCAACCTTATTTCCGCCTTCAGCAGCGTCAAACCAGCCGAGGAACTTGTATCCGTTTCTTTTGAGTTCCGGTAAATCGTACTGTCCCATAAAACGAACGCTTTCGGCTACTGTTTCACCGTCAATTCCTGTATTAAGTGTTACAACAAAAGTGTGTTCAAAATAAATTGCATCGTAGAATTCTTTATTATTTGTTGCATTAGCAATGATAGTTCCAAGGTTGGTGCTTCTTGTAACATAAACATTACTTAAAGTTCCGCCATTTTCTCCTGTAACTACACTCTTATTGTTTTCAAAAGTTATCTTTGTAAAGTCTGCGTCTATTCTGCCTGTGCCGTTATCTGTGCTTCTGTAGATAGCACCGCCGTTTCCTACAGCACTGTTGCCTGAGAATGTTCCGCCGTTTACAACAAGATTTCCGCCTGTAGCGGCAATACCACCGCCGTTTGTTCCGGCATAGTTGTTTGAAATAACGGCATTATCAGAAATTGTAACCATTCCGGCAAGTGAAGAAATACCACCGCCAAATGTTCCGGATGTATTGTTGTTAATAGAACCGCCGGAAATATTTATTGTTCCGCCGTTTATAATCATACCGCCGCCGTTTGTTCCGGAATAGTTATTTCTGATTTCTCCTCCGGTCATATTGAATGTACCGTTTGTGAACATACCGCCGGCACGTCCTGCGGTAAAGTTATTTTCAATAACACCGCCGCTGATTGTAAGAATTGTTCCTGTATCTGCGCAGATACCGCCTGTTGATGTACCGCCCTGGTTTCCGCTTACTACACTGTTTCCGGTGATATTGATTCTACTGTTTGAAGATGATGAATACAATGCACCACCGTGTGAACCGGCATAGTTATTAATAATCCGGCTGTTGTCATTCATATTAAATGTGCCGTTAGTCATTACAACAGCACCGCCGCTTATACCGTTTGCAACGTTATTCTGGAGAGACGCTCTTCCGTTTAATGTTACAGTACCGCCGCCGGTTATATTGATAAGAGACTTGCTTGAGCTTCTTCCGGTATTTCTTGAACCTCTGCCGAGATATTCTTCATAATACATACCGTTCTTTACCCAGATTGCACCGCCATCTATAGCAACACTATCTATTGTAAGATTACCGCCGTTTACAACAAATGCTTCATTTCCGAAATTATTTGCCAAAACAATTTTCGGAACAACGCCGTCAATCGGAGTTGCTGTAACAGTGAGATTAACACCACTGTTTACGTTTATTGTTTCTGTAAGTGTTACATCCTTGTAGATTTCCAGAGTTCCATCATAACTTGCTGCCTTCAAAGCAGTTATCGCCTCTGAGAAGTTTGAATACTTAACACCGTCAAAAGCAGCAACAGCGTCTGTAACAACTATTTCTGCTCTGTCTGACTCAATTGAACGTGCTTCTTTATCGCCGTTTTTATTTGTAACAACGCAGTAGTAATAATATGTACCTGAAACTTCATTGTCAACTGAAATTACCGCAGTATTCTTTCCTTCAATCAATTTGCCTTCGGACTCACCGTCGTTAACAACATACCACTGATATGAAAGTGTTCCATTGTCTGTAACCTTTGCTTCAACGGAAAGAGCAGCCTGCTGTCTGATATCATAGGTTCCGCCCTGTGGCTGTGAAACTATCATAGGAATTTCTGACAAGCTGTCGTTTACAACTCTAACAGCAACAATGTCAGAAATTGAATTCTGAGCCTTATCGGCAGAAACTTCGCAGTAATAATAGAAAGTACCCTCAACATTTGTATCAGGATTGTATTGTGCAGCTGTTGCGCCCTCAATCGCTGTTGGATTGCTTCCCTCAGCGTCGTCGCATTTATACCACTGATAATGAACCTCAGTTCCTGTCAAAGACTCAGCTTCAATTGACAAGGATGCCGGTTCATTCATGCTTACTTTCTCTATTGACTGGGGCTGAGTGTTGATTTTTACAGGTGCGTACTTTACAACAACCTTTGAATTTACAAACTCAGATACCATTTTTTCGTCAACAGACTTTATCTTTTCTGCATCAGTTGCCTTAATTGTGTATCCTGAACCTGTGAACACGGTTGTTCCATCAGTTGCAGGCTCTCCGCCATAGCTAAAACCAACTGAACCTGTAAGAGCTCCGTTTACTATGAGGGAATTTCCATTTGGAATATATATATCTCCTACTGTTATGTTACCTCTAAAGCTTACGTGGTTTGTTCTTGTGTATATATCGTCACCGGAAGTTGTTGCAGTATTTCCGGTAATTGTACCGCCTGTTAATTCCAAAATTCTGGCAACAGTATTAGGACTATTTTCTCCATAAATACCACCACCGTTAGCTGCGCTGTTTCCGGTGATTGTACCGCCGCTGATGGTGGTTTTGCCGTCTGCCCAGAAAAATCCGCCGTTTCCTACAGCTGTATTTCCAGAGTGATTACCTCCGCTTATGGATGCGACACCGCCGCCGTAGTTATAGATACCGCCGCCATTTCTGCCTGCGCTATTGTCGGAAATTTCAGAGCTTGCATATACATAAGTAAAACCGTTGCTGCATATAGCACCGCCGTCCACATCGGTATGGTTTCCTTTTATGGTACCATAAATGTGTATCTGTGAGTTGCCTCCGGCACTTGTGTAAACAGCAGCACCGCTATTTTTCGAGTTATTATTTCTGATAACACCATTGCTGTTCAGATAAAATCTACCGTTTTCTACTTTTACAGCACCGTATGCAGAAGCTATGTTTCCACCGTCAATAATAACCTTACCGCTGGCTGTTCTGGAAACATTGAAATTCGCTCCGCTTTGAACCTTAAACATAAAGTCCCCGGTAAAGCTCTGGCTTCTTTTGAGAACAACTGTTGTTCCTGCTTCGGCTTCAATGGTAATATTTTTGCTAATAAGTATTGTTGATGAAATCTCCTGATCTCTCAAAACATATACAACACTGCCTGCTGCAGCCGCTTTAATGGCAGAATCCAAGTCATCGTAAGCTGTACCGTTAACCATTGCAGCAGCTGTTCCGTGACCTGCCATAACTATATCACTTATAATGCTTATACCTGTTTTAGTGTTTGTAACCTTTACAAAATAGTACTTCTTCTGACCATGTTCAAGGTTAACAACATAACTGCTGTTTGTTGCTCCTGTAATTTCAGTCGCTCCAAACAGTGAGTTTTCACTGTTTTCATACCACTGATAATTAAGAGAACTGCCATTTGAACTTGCCTCTACTTTGAGAGTTATACTGCTGTCACTGTAACCGCCCTGAGGCTGTGAAGTGATTTCAGGTCTTGTAGCTATATTCTCGTAAAACTCTATTTCAGAAGCTGATGCAAAGTTATTGTCCTTTACAGTTTTGTTGGCAACAAGCTTAACATATTTAGCTTCAACAGGAGTTATAAACTCAATAATCTGCTCTCTGTTCGGATTTGACCAGGTCCAAGCGCCACTTGCAGCCTCTGCCCATTCCTCAGCTTCAGTGTTTTTAGTGTAAACTGTATAGTTAAGGAATGTTCCGTTGTCCTCATCATAAGCACGACGGATATACTTAATTTTTGTAAGCTTAACAACGTCGTTAAACTCAAATGTAATATACTTTTCCTGGTCATTTATATTCCAGGCAGTATGCCACATTGTGTTTAAATCGCCGTCAAGTACGTTTTCTTTTTCTCCGCCATAACCTATAGCCTGACCGGAGCTTCCGTTTGCTTCTGAAGAAGCTCCTGTAACTTGAATTCGGTTACTGTCGATTTTGCCGCTGATTATTTCTACAGCTTCTTCAACCTCAGTAGTTTCTTCAGCGGAGTATTCATCTATCTGAGACGATTCAAGAGAATTTTCCTCTTCGGAAGCCGCCTGAGTTGTCTCTTCTGCAGTCGTCTCCTGAGTCTGGGACTGTGTTGACTGCTCTTGAGATGTTTCGGTTGTCACAGTTTCAGAGGCTTCTTCCGCAGACACAGAAAATGCCGGAATTGACGTTGAAAGCATTGTTACCGCCAAAATTCCGGATAAAATTTTCTTTTTCCAGTTGCTCAATTTTTTACTCCATTTCCTTTTATTTACAGTGTTTCGGTACACCGCATAAAACCTGCCTGCCAAGCTTTTCCTATTTTCCTACAAGAATAATAGGTATTTATTCCCAATAAAAAGGAAACCACAATCACTGCGAGATTAAAATATACAACAACCCATTTACTCAGAAAAATCTCAAAGCAAAAGTAATTTCCGTATTCGAAATAAAACAGCCTTTCAGGTTAACAAATATACTAACAATAGCGTAAAAACCGCTGTTGAAAAGAATATCGTCATAAGGCAAATAAAATACCTTTTCGCTCTTTTCTGATAGAGTATATCATAACAGATTTTTTATTGCAAGTACAATTAAATGATAAATATATCCATTTTTTATATCTATTTACTTGTTTTTTACGTTATTGTAGAAACCTTTAAAAAAATCAATAAATTTAAATTTTATTGGTAAATCAGTCACAAAAATTACCGTTTTCTCTTTTTAAAATTTTCCCTTAATTTAACAGAATTATTTTGTGACATTGCACAAAGAAAGAACCGAGAGAAATTCTCCCGGTTCTTAATAACTATAGATTGATATTAATAATCAAATATTTTTAAACTTATCAATAGCCTTTGAGCAAGGTACAAAGTCAGCTACAGTTACTTCTGCAACATCGGATACCATATAGTTAGTACCATCTGTCGCTACACAGTAAACTGTATGTGTTCCGTCAGACAATGAATTAAGATCTTCTCCAACTTTGGTAAACTCATTACTGTCTGGAGCTTTTTCATACCAAATGTATGTAATGCTACCAGAGCCTGTAACTGTAAACAGGTTATTTTCAATACCTCTATAATATGTTAAGTTATCGCCTAAATCATTAGAAATACTCATTGATGAGTTTCTAACAACGTTTAAATCTGAACCAGATATAACCGTTGGCTTTAAGATCGCCGGAGAACCATCTTTAACTCTAAATACATTTAAAGCACTTGATTTATAACTATCATTGCTAACGGTAATAAATCCCTCTATCGACCTGTTTCCTACTAAAGTAATAGGTGCACTACCCGACAAGTCACATTTTTGATTTATCTTCATTCCGTTTGTATGTAAGTATATTTCACCGTCTAATTTTAATTTAGCGTTGATATTTATTGTGCCGGTTCCGCCATAGTAAATACTATCGCCATTTGTTGCTGTATTTCCACTTATGGTAAGCGCATAATCATTATTTGCTTCACCTAAATTTAATGTACCATTATTCACATATACAGCACCGCCGTTTGTTGCTGTGTTTCCTGTGATTGTACCACCATTAAGATTTACTGTACCACTATTTATATATATAGTACCGTTCCTTGTCGCTGTATTTCCTGAGATTTTAGCTCCATCAATATTCGTAGTACCCTTATTATATACGACACTTCCATCATTAGCTTTATTATTTATAAAGTTTCCACCATGTATATTGATTACAGCGTTTACATTATTACTATATAATACTCCTCCTTCACCTTCAGCACTATTTCCTGAAATCAACGCTCCATCATAAATATTTGCTGTACCAGAACTTTGTATACGTATCGCTCCACCTGTTAATCCGGCATGATTATTAATTATTTTACCATATACATTTGCTGTTCCTGTTTCTATGTAAATAGCACCGCCATTTGAAGTTATTGCACCATTTTGTAATGTAGCTCCCGCATTGAGATTAAATTCGGCTGAATTTGCAATAGAAATAATTGTTGTGCCAGTACTTACACCATTATTTGTAGTTCCTCTATCCAAAACTGGGTCTTTATCACCAGTCCATTTCGCTCCTCCATCAATAATGATATTATCCAATGTTAATTTACCTGCATTAGTGTTAACATAGAACATATCACTGTTAGTAAAACTTTCAGCTCTTATAATTGTATATTTTTCTTCACCAGAACTTTTAATAGTTATTTCCTTATCAGTTATTGGTATATTCTCTGTTATTTCGATATCTTTTAATACTTCAATTGTACTTCCATTAAGAGCTTGAGACACGGCATCTTTAAAAGAAACATAGTAATTATCATTTACTTTTGCTTCAAAAGATTTTATCTCTGCAATATTTGAAAATACATATGAACCATCAGCACTTGTTACCTTTACAAAATAGTTTCCAAAATCTGTAGGTTGATAGGTAGAAGCAATAGCATTTGGTATTACCACACCGCTGTCTAATGTTCCATCTTCGGTTTTATACCATTGATAAGTAATGTTGGATTCTGTAACTGCAACATTAAGAGAAGCAATAGCATTTTTATTTAAGTATGCATTAGATTGTGGCTGTGTAGTGATTGTTGGGACATTAGAATTTGCTATATCTGTATTCTTATAAAAAGTCAAATCTGTTATAAATAGTGTTTCGCCACCGTGGTGATATGTTTCCGGTGCATAAAGTTTTACGTAACGGGTAGAAATATCGTTATTAAATTCTATTTCTTTGGCTGATTGCACTTTATTTTTATCCTCTTGTCCTAAACTACCCCAGTTATCAATTAATGATTTTAAATCTGTCCAGTCTACAATTTTTGCAAGTTTCCACTCGTAATTTTCATCACTATATGAAGTCCCTGAAAAGTCTGTGGTCACATCACTCACATAGATATAAAGATATTTAGGTATTCCGTTAAATTGTGTATCCTTTTGCCTCGGAATAAATGTTAAATGAGAAAGATACGTCCAGCTTCCTAAGTCAAGTGTAATGAAGCGGCTATCATCAACAACTGGGTCCCAAGCTGATTCCCAATATGTACTTGTATTTCCATCAAAGGCGTTATTTGCGTCGCCGTCTCCCTTCCTTGAACTTCCCTCTAAAGATATAGCAGTAGGTTCAATTCTGGTACCGTAATCTGTATCATCTCCCTCTGCAAAAGCGAAAGATGATGAGGTCAGCAATAAAGACAGGACAAGCACTGCCGATAATATTTTATTTCGCCATTTTTTCATGCTTTTTACTCCTTACTTTTATTTTTGCTTATGAAGCCTATTTTTCATACACAAAGCTCCATAAATATTTTACTAACTGTTTATTTGTTTTATTTTAAGCACAAGCACTTCATATCCAGTTATATATCTTAATATGTAACATTTATAATAACTGTTTCTTATTCCGACATTCGGACACAACAAAAAAACCTGTTTTAAGGATATTTTTTACAACAACCAACCTATAACCCCGGAAATTATCCCTTAAAACCTGTTTAATTTTACCTTATCTCAGCTTAAAAACACATACATGCTGCATATTGCACTATTGTTATAAAAGAAGATGAAGTTCTTTAATATATATTTTATCACAGCGTTATGGAAAATTCAAGAATATTTTGATTTTTCTCCGACATTTTTCTTACTTTTAAAGCCAAAATATTCCAAAATAAAACAATTTGTACCTGTATGTCAGATAAAAAATATTTTAAACCACTGCAACAAAATAATCTGTTGTTTGCCATTATTTAACTTTTCTGAATATATTTGAAAAAAATAAAAAATCCCTTGATTTTTTTTGATAATACAGTATAATATAGGTATACAACAACCTTCTTAATACTCGGAAATTATTGCAATTTTTTTGACGAGAATTTAAGGAGGATTTTTTTATGAAGAAAAACGAGAAAAGAACGTATCTTTCCCCAGAAACCGAGGTTGTGAGATTTAATGTTGATGACATTATTACCACATCACCATATGTTCCGGAAATACCTGGCGATGGAGACGGCGAATATGAGGTAGAAGTACTGCAACCTGAGGTATCAAATCCATAAGATAATAAGATAAAGATAAAAAATTGAATAATATAAAGGAGAAAAATTATGTTAAAGAGTAAAAATAAGCTTTTACATAAAGCCCTTGCCTTTGTGCTGACCTTTTCTCTGCTTGCTGCACTCGTTTCATTTAATTTTACGGCAAGTGCATTTACGGGAGAGGGTACAGCTGCAAACCCTTATGAAATAAGTAACGAAACCGATCTTACTGAATTTAAAACAAAAGTTGAAAACGGAGAATCCGGTGCATATGCAAAGTTAACAGCTTCATTCACAATCAATGTATCTTGGACACCAATCGGCGGTTCTAATGGAGCAACATCATATACAGGTGTTTTTGACGGAGGTAATTTTACAATTACTTTTGATGCTGGTATTAGCGATGGTGATTACGTTGGATTATTTGCTTCTAATGCAGGAACAATAAAGAATTTAACTGTTGACGGTACTGTAAGCGATATTTCCACAGTACTTGCGTTTGTTGGCGGTATTGCCGGAGAAAACTCAGGTAATATTGTAAATTGCAGCAATGATATAAGTTTTTCTGCAAATGGTAAAAATACAGTTGTCGGCGGTATTACAGCTGTTTCATCAGGTAAAGTTTCAAACTGCAAAAATACTTCCGATACTACAGAAATAACAACTGCAACTTCTGACAGAACAATAGTTGATAAAGAAGCAACTGTAGGAGGTATTGTTGGACTCAATCTTAATGGTACAGTTGAAAAATCGACAAACAACAGTGCTATTTCAAATACCGACAGCAACGGTTATGCAGGCGGCATTGTAGGCTGTAACTACGGAACAATAAACAACTGCTTGAATACAGTAAGTGTTACTTCTACAAATTATGCAGGCGGTATTGCCGGTTATCTTTTTAAAGATGAAGGAAAAGGCGACGCCACTATCAGCAATTCTTTGAACACTATTGAAAGCGGAAATATAATCGGTTCTAACGGTCTTGCTGACAATTCACATGTCGGCACTATTACAAACTGCTATTATAAGGGTACAGATGATAATATTGACGGAACAACACCTGTTACTGACCTTAAAACCGGTGAAATTGCATATAAACTGAATAACGGAAATGTTTCAGATCCGGTTTGGGGACAAAAAATTGAAGGTAAAAACATCGATAATTATCCTGTTATTGGTATAACAGAAGAAAAAGATAATATTGTATATAATAACGAAAGTACATACACAAACAGCAAACCTGAATGCTCAAATCATCAATATGAAAATGGTGTTTGCATGGTTTGCGGCGAAATAGGTGCAAAGCTTGTTGGATATAACCTTGTAGATAAAGGCACAATAGGAATTAATTATTATTATAATATATCTGAAGCTGCTATTCCTTCCGGAGAAACACCAAAAGTTACTTTTACTATCAATAACGAAGAAAAAGTGGTAGATGGTGAAGAAATCACTCAGCAAAATGGTGCTAACTATAAATTCACTTTAAAGGTAAACTCAGATGAAATGTCAAGAGATATAAATGCTGTCCTTAATGTCGGAGAAATAATAGTTACAAACAACAACTACAGTGTTGCAGATTATCTTGAGAGTCTTTATTTAGATCCAACAGATTATCTCGACAGTGATAATCTTGACAAAGCCGCCGAATTGCAAAACCTTGCAAAAGCCATGCTGACATATGATTATTACTCAAATAAGTATTTTAAATATTATGAAGATTTAGGACTTTCAATTTCTGAACCATCTATAGGTCTTTCTGAATTAGAGGATTCTGTAACATTATTAAATACTGTTACATCATATAAGCCAACTATCAATGCAGCAGAGGCAGGAAAAACATTAACTCATTATGCTACAACTGTACAGCTTCTTGATGAAACATATCTCAGAAATATAGTTAAAGGCAATTACGAGGGAACTGTATACGTTGGATATAAGAAAACAACAGAGAACGCATACAAATATGCGGAAGCAACTAAAACAGCTGACGGTTACTGGGGCGCAACAGATAAAATCCCTGCCGCTGAGCTTGACTGCAAATATCAGATGTTCTTCTCATCAGCTGATAATGAAGATTCAAAACTCAGTGTTGTTAAAACTTCAGGACCTTACAGCTATGTTTACACAATAATAAATGCATATAAAGATAATCCGAATAAAATTGATGTTGTAAACCTTGTTAAAGCTCTTTACAACTATGGTAATGCCGCAAAAGCATACTATACAAAGAACTGATAATTGATTTTTAAAATTTTTAAGGAGTGACTTATTTGTTTAAGAATAAAAAGAACATAATTATTTTGTGTTCTGCACTGGTTATTATAATAGCTGTTGCAGCTATTGTATTTCTTGTAAATAAATCTGGAAATAACGATGAATTTAAAAATACTAATTCCACAACAACATCAGAACCAACTCTTGAAACTGATGAAAACAGTTGGGTAATGGAAGAAGTTACTGACGGTGAATATGACGTTGTTGAAAATAATAGTGGAAATTCCGATTCCGGAGATACTTCTAATACAAAAGTTGACAACGGCGGTTCTGACCAAGGCAACGGTTCTGACTCAAACAACGGCGGCTCCGACAATTCTCAAAATTCAGGAAGCAACGGTAATTCCGGAAACAATAATAATTCCGGCGGTTCAAACTCTTCCGATAACTCCGATAGTTCTAATAATTCAGGAAATAACGGAAACAGCGGAAGCAACGGCGGAAACGGTGAAAATGGCAACAGCGGAAACAGCGGTTCAAACGAAGATCACACCAGCGAGATTATTCCGGACAATCCGGACGGCGGCAACAGCGGCGACGGTGATTCCGGAAATAACTCTCAGGGCGGCGACGGCGACTACGAACTTCCATTTATACCTGCTGACTGATAACTGACAAAACTAAACACCATGCAGATTTTTTATAATACTGCATGGTGTTATTTTTTTACCTTTTTAATCTGTGAAAATTCCTGTGTTTTTATGGAGGGTGTTTATTTGTTTGGCTTCTTCTTTGCTGACATTGGCTGTGTTTGAAAACACGTCAAGGTTCTTTCTTCTATGGACAAGGACTGCGCCGAACCTCATAGGATAGGACACCGGCAGTAGCCAAGGATATTTTTTAAGCCATCTATACTGGGTTTTCATTATATAAAGGGGCGGAAAACATCTTTTCATTACATTTGAAACCTTACTCTTAGCAAGGCTTCCCTTATAGCCTTCCGAAACTCTGTTGAGTATCTCTCCTGTTCTTGTTCCGTATGTTCCGCTTATCATTACATAAGCTCCCATCTCATCATAAAGGGGCGTTGACTCCATATCGCCGAACCAAACCTTTGAAAGGTTTGAAATGTGTTTGAAAAATTCATCCAGCTTTTGTTCTTTAAGGATATTCAAAAAGCTTTCAGAGGCAACAAGCTCAGGCTTTTTCTCGCACAGCACATAAACGTCAAGCACAGAGCGTATTCCCGTGCCGCCGCCCCTATAGTGTTTTGAGGTGTGGGCTATAACATAGGCATATGCCTCCTCGTCGCTTATATATCTGCGGCGGGTTTTGCTGTTTTCTGAAAAAAGCTTTTTTGCAAATTCCTTATAATAGTCAACGGAGTTCTTCATAGCTTCCATAAAAAGGTTATTGTGTATCTCCACATTCATAACAGGCGGTTTGAAATAAACGTCCTGCACTCCCCCGTCGTAATGCTCCACTGTGTAGCCTATTTTTACCATTGCGTCCCTGGCATTTTGGGCTTTGTCCGGCGGTATCAAAATATCAAGGTCGCTCATAGCTCGCATATCGCTTTTGGGGTACAGCTCCTTTAACACAAATCCTTTAACCGGCAGGTGGTCTATTCCCTCCTGCTCAAAGGTCTTGCTTATGAGATTAAGCTCTATCCTTTGTACCACGTCTTTAAGCTGTGCCTTGTCGTATTCCTCTTTCCACTTTTTCAAAAGCTCAGGAGAGAGGTTTTTCATATTTTTAACGGCATAATAAGCCATATTTGCCACGCTGTGGAAATGAGCTATTCTGAAAACCGTTTCCATATTCACGTTTTCCGGCGTTTCTTCAACCGGCAAGCCGTGAAGCACAGACTTTAAAAGGGAAATCAAATATTTTTCGTTTTCATTAAGACTCTTTCTCATATATTTCTCCGTTCTCCATATTAAGATGACGGTTGCAGATTGCAAGAGCCGCCTTTCTGTGGGTTACTATAATAACGGTTTTATCACGAAGCTTTGAAAGATTTTCAAGCATTCTAACCTGGGTCATTTCATCCAGCGCCGAGGTGGCTTCATCAAAAAGCAAAACTCCTGTTCCGCTTAAAACCGCACGTGCAACCGCTATTCTCTGAGCCTGTCCCTGGGAAATTCCGAAGCCGTTTTCACCAAGCATTGTATCGTAACCCATTGGGAAATCCTTTATAAACTCGTGGGCGCAGGCGATTTTTGCGGCGTTTTCAATCTCTTCCATTGTGGGTTTTTCTTTCATAAAGCCTATGTTTTCAAAAACCGTACCGGAAAACAGGCTGTTTCCCTGGGGCACATAACCTATAATTCCCCTCGCCTCGGTGGGAGTGTAGCTGTTTCCTTTTGTATCGTAAAATATTATTTCGTCTTTGTCAGTTTTGTATGCTCCCATAATCAGGTTAAACAGCGTGGTTTTTCCGCCCCCTGAAATTCCTGTGAGGGAAAGGAAATCCTTTTTATTTAAGGTAAAGGAAACATCATTGAGCACGTGGTTTTCACCATAGGAAAATGAAAGATTCTTTATTTCAAGTCTGTCAAAATTCTTGTATGAAAGCTTTTTCTCCGGCTCTTTTTCCTCGGGAAGATTTTCTATTTCAATTATTCTTTCTGCACTGGCTATTGCGGAATACATCCTGGGGAGAAAGCCCGAAAGGTTAGCAAAGGGCGCCTGAAGCTGTCCCACAAGCTGTAAAATTGCGCTTAAAGTTCCGTAGCTCATGGTTCTGTCCATTATTGCAAAGGCTCCCCTTATAAGGGCGTAAAGATAGCCTATTCTGAAAACCAGTCCTATTCCAGCATTTGCCCCTATTGTAAAGGAACGGCGTTTCATTCTGGCTTTGAAATGCTCCTGCTGTAATTCCGCTGTCCTTTTCTCCGATTTTTTTCTCACTCCGAAAAGCTTTATCAAAAGTATGTTTTCAACGGTTTCCTGCATATAGGAGCGCATTTTGCCCTCTTTCTGCTGGACTTCCTTGTGGAGGCTTTTGAGCTTTCCACGAAACATTCTTGTTACAATGAAAAGCAGTATTCCCGATACAAGAAATACCAGTGCAAAGGTCACGTCAAGTATTATTAAAACTGCGGCGGCGCACACAAGGCGTGTAACCATATTTAAAAGCGAGGGAAGTATTCCCACCACTCCGTCGGTTACAACCGTCACATCTGAAAATATCCTGTTGAGCTTCTCTCCGCTGTGATATTTTGAGGTCTGGCTGAAATCCTTTTTCATAAGATTTCCTATTATGTCCTGCCTTAAATCCATTGAAACTCTGACGGAAACCACCTCGTACACACTGTCGATTAGGATTTTCAATGAATACTGCACAAGGGAAATCACGCCGAGAATTATTCCCGAGTACACAAGTCCCTGAAAATTTCCTGCAACTGCACTGTCTATTACGCTTCTGCACTGCAAGGCAAATACGGTTGCAAGGGCGGCAATTACAATATTGGCAACGGCAAGGACTGCTATATACCACAGTCGTTTTTTTGTTTTTCCGTAAATCCACAAAAGGGTTTTCCGGTCGCTTTCTTTTCTAAGCTTCACACTCACCGACCCTTTCCTTTAATAAGTCTTTTCATTACGCTTTTCACACGTAGAAGAAAAATTCTGTAGGATTTTCTTCCGCCCCAAAGCATAACGTACAGCTTATATTTTTTATCATTTACAGAAAGGAATTTTCCGTCACGGCTTACCCCTGTCATAACTCCGATTATGTGTCTGTCGGTTATTCCCTCTTCCATTCCTGTGCGGTTGTCGCCGCATATCACATAATCGTTTTCCCTGACCTTTAAAATTCTGTGAAGAACATATTGTCCGTTGTCACGCTTGTAAAGGGGAACATCGTATTTTTTCAATCTGCCCTCAACCTTAGATATGTGGATTATATCACGCCTTTGTCTGAGCAGGGGCATCATACTGTCGCCCACATTGGTGAAAATTCCTGTGCCGTGCTTCTCGATTTCCGCTTCTATGGTTGAATACTCGCTCATTCCAGAAATCCTTCTCTTTTAAATGTATCCAAAAGCTTTTTAACGTCTTTTCTTGCGGTCTTTTCGTCAACGTCGTATTCTTCAAGGATTTTATTTACAATTTCGTCCTCTGTAATTTCGTTTTTCAAAAGCTCTGCAATAAATGCGGCTGTTTCATTGTTTCTCACTATTCCGTTGAAGCTTTTTCCTGCTTCGCCTGTAGCTACCAGCAGATTTTCATCTCCTGTATTGTATGTTATAAATCCGTCTTTTAATTTCATTTTTATTCTCCTTGTATAATAAATTTAGGTTGATAAGGGAGCCTATCTCCCAAAATCAACTGTATAATTATTCAACATAATGTTGTATAATTGTAGTTATT